>NPIE01005195.1_pt1 | contig 67866 bp, 63 predicted proteins | sample 8637661 | NCBI WGS metagenome assembly NPIE01 (sample SAMN07420842, study PRJNA396082) | bioreactor metagenome | isolation source: sample BA12 brine-fed electro-methanogenic bioreactor BA | place: Japan: Kochi | collected 2016-12-09 | reverse complement strand
CGATGTGGAGAAATTTCTCCGTGAAGCGAAATTTCCCTATGCAATCGGCTACGGCCTCACCGAAACCAGTCCGCTCATCGCAGGCTGCGCCCCGAAAATTACCAGATTCAGATCAACCGGAACCATCCTTCCCGGAGTTGTCGTGAAACTGGACAGTCCCGATCCCGAGACGGGAGAAGGTGAAATTCTGGTCAAGGGACCGAATGTAATGAAGGGGTATTACCGGGACGAAGAAAAAACCGCGGAGGTTTTTACCGAAGACGGCTGGTTCCGGACCGGAGATCTTGGTCTTTTCGACAAGGACGGATTTCTCTACATCAAGGGAAGAAGCAAGAACATGATTCTCGGACCGAGCGGAGAAAACATCTATCCCGAGGCGATAGAGGCGGTCATCAATCAGTTTGATTATGTAAACGAATCTCTGGTATTTGAGGAAGAAGGAAAGATTCTTGCCAAAGTGCATATTGATTATGATCAGATCAAGGAAGCCTTCAGCAACCTTGCGGATTCCGCCGGTGATATTTCACATCAGGTAGCCGATTATGTTATGGATCTGAAGTCCAAGGTCAATAAAAAACTGAGTTCTTTCTCCAGGGTTCACGATATAGTTGAACATCCCGAACCCTTTGAAAAAACACCTACAAAGAAAATAAAAAGATACCTCTATATCGGAAAGCAGAAAAACAAGGACAAGGACAAGGACAAAGAGAACGATTCTTCAAAGGATGAGAAGTGAAGCAGAAGGAACAAAGGATAAACGACCTTCATATACGATCAATAGTACCTCTTATCAGCCCGGTGGAACTGAAACGGGAGTTCCCGTTAAGTCTCAGTTCGGCAGATACCGTTATAAAAAGCCGGGATGTCATAAAAGATATTATTGAGGGCCGGGATGACCGCCTTCTCGTGGTTATCGGACCGTGTTCAATTCACGATCCCGAAGCCGCGGTCGATTATGCCGCACGGCTGAAAAAACTCGCCGACGACTTGTCAGAGCAGATATATGTCGTCATGAGGGTCTACTTTGAAAAGCCGCGGACCACCACCGGATGGCGGGGGCTTATCATCGATCCGTTTCTCGACGGAAGCTATGATATTGCCCATGGTCTGAAACTGGCACGGAAGATCCTGCTGGAGATTACCGGGATGGGAGTTCCTGCGGGAAGCGAAATGCTTGATCCTATAGTACCGCAGTATATTGACGACCTGGTAAGCTGGGCGGCAATTGGAGCAAGAACAACCGAAAGCCAGACCCACAGAAACCTCGCCGGCGGATTATCCATGCCCGTGGGATTCAAGAATGGAACAAGCGGCAGTCTCGAGATGGCCGTCAATGCCATGCTCTCCGCCCGCAGCCCATCGAGCTTTATCGGAATAGATCAGCAGGGGAACACCTGTATTCTCCATACCACGGGTAATGATGTGTGCCACCTTATTCTCAGAGGTGGTGATAATGGTCCCAATTACCATGAGGAAGATGTGGAGGAAGCCGAAAGGCTGCTGAAAAAAGCGGGACTTACACCTGCGGTCTTTATAGACTGCAGTCACGCCAACTCCGGCAAGAAACATATAAGGCAGCGGAGGGTGCTCCGTTCCGTTCTGGATCAGCTGACGAGGGGACAGAAAACCATCCGCGGTGTAATGATCGAGAGTAATATAATAGAAGGCTGTCAGGATATTTCGGCCGATGAGAAAGGCCTGGATTACGGCATTTCCGTTACCGACGAATGCATCGGCTGGGATGAAACCGAAGAACTGCTCAGAGATGCCGCAAGGCGTCTGAAGGAGGAGAGAAAGGTATGAAGAAAGCTGTTATCCTTTTTGCCGACGGTTTTGAAGAAGTGGAAGGAATAACACAGGCTGATTTTCTGAGAAGAGCCGGTATTGAAGTTACCCTGGCCGGAGTAAAGAGTCTTAAAGTAAGAGGATCCCGCGGTATCGATATTACCTGCGATGCACTTCTTTCGGATCTTGATGAAGCTGTCTTTGATGCTGTCGTTGTCCCCGGGGGAATGCCCGGCGCAGCCAATGTGTATGAAAGCAGCGAAGCGGGAAGGCTTGTAAAGGCCATGATGAAACGCGGAGCTCTTGTCGCCGGCATTTGTGCTGCTCCCGCTGTCGTGCTGGAGCCCCTGGGAATCCTTGAGGGGAAGAAAGCAACCTGTTATCCCGGTTTCGAGAAGCGCTTTCACGATGCTTCATACAGTCCCGAACGTGTAGTAAAAGACGGTAATCTTATTACAAGCCAGGGGCCGGGAAGCGCTGCTGAGTTTGCATTTGCCATTATCGGATATCTTCTCGGAGAAGCTGAAGCCGCTGAGGTACAAAAGGCCACCCTTAACTGACGATATGCAGTTTGTGGCTATGCTGTGAAATACCGGCTCAATGAAATTCTCCCGCCGAAGCGGTAATGGATATATAAAAACAAAGAACCCAGCGGAAAGAGGACCGAACCGGTAATAATGGACCAGCCCTGGACCAGTCTCCCGCTTCCCGTGTTGTAGGAGATAATCCCATCCAGAAGAAGAGAGAACACCGCAACCGCCCATAAGGCCGCACCGGCAATATTCAAGCCGCGTGAGTTCGCTTTCACTCCGTAGATAATCGATGTCATAATTACAAGAGCCGCCGTAAGGGTTATCGGAAGGGACCATCGGAAAAAAGATTCCAGGGTGCCGCTGGCGAGATGAAGAACGAGAGATGTAATCAGGGCATTCAGCAGGAAAGATCCGAGGAGCAGCCATGGGCCGCGGATAAAAAGGGCACAGGCAACAATTGCAAGGACCGAGATAAAGCTGGCCAGGGGATATACGGACCAGCTTATCTGACCGTTAAGCAGCAGGTCTGTGCTCAGCAGGGTTGTAAAAGGGATCAGGATAATGAGGGCCGTAAAATTAAGAGCTCCGACGCGTTCCCTGTTGGTCAAATGGCGCCTTGGATGGTGCAGGCGATGTTCCCGTTCGGGATAGTCTTCCAGAATTACCGGTACGGTACCGATTTTCGGAAGGGGAGTTCTGCATAAGGGGCACTCCTTTGAACCGCTGTCGAGTTCAACCCCGCAATGTGGACAGTAAGGCATTTTTTTCTCCTTTCCAGTTTCCCAGAAGCTTTAAACGTATTCCGGCTGTTCTGAGGAATGTGATGTAGCGGAACTCGAGTTCCCGTTCTTCCAGGAGGGAACCGAAACTGATATAGAGCTTCTCTCTGTAGCTTATGACTCCGCATTTAACACCGAGAACCGGGCTTGGGGGAGGTATAAAGAATACGCGTTCAACAATGGCTTCAAGCGGTCCGGGAAGCGTAAAGCTGCCCAGATTGGACAGACTGCCGGAGAAACGGCTCTCACCATGGTCCCGGTACACCATGCGGATTACCCGGTTTTTTATAAAAAGGGGAGCGATCCGGAGAAGGGGATGAACCACCCCTCTCATGTTTCGCCGAATATGCTGTTTAAGCTGGCGGTAATCGAGCTGGGATCTCAAAAAATGATGTACCTTGGAACAGATTTCCTCAAAACCGTAAAAGCCCAGCCTTGTATCGATCTTGGGGTTCAGGGTCAGAAAAAAATTCCGCATGGTTCTGCTTGGAAGAAGGGACCGAAGATTTACCGGAACCATAACGGAGAGAGCCTTCCATCGTTTTCTTGGCCGTTTCCCCATATGGAGGAGCTGGATTTTCTGAAGTGCAAAGAAGTAGACAGCCGTGAGATATTCCGTCAGGGAGAGCGCGCGTTTTTTGGCCTCCTCAAGAACGGGGCCCACATCCATTTCCGCCGTTATTACTCGGTAATGCTGGGAGCTTATCCGTTTCCCCGGCAGGTGGTAAACCTTCTTCTCGGTTTCGGGATCGGGAATATCGGAATCAAAATATCTTCTGAAGGCATCCTCCGACTCCTCCTGATCCATCTCCCCGTTAAAGAGAAAAATCTGGCTGTCTTTCCCGAAATCGCCCAGAGCACCTTCATATTCCGGTGTTCCCGGGGAGAGTCCGGAAAGAACATAAGCTGCCATAAGAGATTTAAGAAAGATTATCGCACCGGTTCCGTCGGTAAGTGAATGGCTGAATTCCACAGAGACTGTTTTCCCCCAGGCCCGTACCCTGAAGGGAAAGACTCCCCTCTGCTTTATGGGCATAAAGGTGCATGGATATCTGCTGTCGATAACAGCTTTCGGAATTCTCTCATTCTCCGCAAAGGTATACCAGAAGGCTCCCCTTCGGAGGTGAACCCGGTAATAGGGAAAACGGCGCATAACAGTTTCGATCGATCTGTTCAGACGGTCGGCGTTAACCGGTTCCTTCAGTACGAGGGAGAGACGGAAAAGAGTGGTGTGACCTTTTGAGAGAACCGCGGGATAGAGGTTGCCGTTATTATCCAGCCGGGACCAGTATCGTTCCATAGTTCTACAGTCTATACCGGTATGAGAAAAATGGGCAGTACAAAAGAATTTACCGATCCGGTAGTAAATGATATACTGTGGCCGTGTTTGAACAGGATGAGGTGCGAAAACGTATTACCCGCAGGAGCCATAGGGGCTTCCGAAAAAACATCGCCGAATTCCTGAAAAAGCTGGATCTTGGTTTTGATGATGATGTGGAACTCTCGGTTACCCTGGAATATAAAGAGCGCATCGCTGCTACCGCATCACTGGCAGGGTCGGTGGTTAAATGCGTAGGCATAGATCCCGCTTTCCGGGGAGAGGGTCTGACGGCGCGTCTTCTGACCGATATAGAGATGGAAGCCTATCACCGCGGAGAACACCACCTCTTTCTTTTTACACGGCCTGAAAACAGAATGTGGTTTGAAGAACTCGGGTATGAGACTGTTATTGCTACGGAAGAGGTCCTTCTTCTGGAGAAACCGGGTGGTGAGATAGAGAGGTTCTCTCTATCTCTTGAGCTTGAGCGTAAGAAAAGAAGTTCCGGAGAAGTCTCCGGTATTATTGTGATGAACGCCAATCCATTTACTCTGGGGCATCTCTATCTTGTCGAACGGGCCCTTGAGTCCTGCGATCACCTTTATATTTTCCCAGTACTGGAAGAGAAAAGTGTATTTCCCTACGGGGTCCGCCGAAGGCTCATCGAAGAGGGTATCGCTCATATCCCTTCGGCGACTGTGCTTCCGGGAAGCCCCTATATTATAAGCAGTGCCACATTTCCCGGATACTTTATTTCAGGCCGGACAGAGCGGCAGCAGGTCCACGCCGAACTGGATCTCCGGCTATTTTCTTCCCGCATAGCACCATCCCTCGCTTCAAAACGCAGGTATGCTGGGACCGAACCGTACTGTCCCGTAACGGGTGCGTACAACCTTGCCATGAAGGAAATACTTCCGCAATACGGTATCGATTTGATCGAGATACCAAGAAGATGCAGCGGAGAATTCCCGGTAAGTGCTTCAACGGTCAGATCTGCACTTGCGGAAGGAATTGACAGGGAGCAGCTGCGGACCCTCGTACCTGAATCAACCCTGCGTTTTCTGCTCTCGCCCGAGGCACTCCCCGTGATCGGGCGAATAAGAGAGAATCCCGAAAGAAGACACTGAAGTGCATTATCATGACAAAAGGAGACTGAGAGAGGAATGAATCTTATCAGAACAGGAAAAGCGGGAACCCTTGAATCCAGCGATGTGATGGTAACGGTGAGGAGCAATCCGGATAAAAAGATGGAGATCAATCTCAAGAGTCTGGTTGAAAAACGGTTCGGTAAGCATATCCGCTCTATAGTACTCGGAATGCTGGACGAGATGGGGGTGCACTCGGCCATTGTCGATATCGATGACCGAAGTGCGCTTGACTGCGTCATACGGGCTCGTGTTGAGACAGCCGTCTACCGGGCCGCCGGAATTTCTACTTTTCACTGGGGAGAGGAAGCGAAGAAATGAAATTGAGAAGAACAATGCTCTATGTCCCCGGCAATAATCCGGGAATGGTCAAGGACGCACATATTTATCGTTCGGACTCCGTCATGTTCGATCTTGAAGATTCGGTCTCGGTACGCGAGAAAGATGCCGCACGTTTTCTGATTTATCATGCCCTGAGGAATCTCAGTTACGAAACAACCGAGACAGTCGTCAGGATAAACGCCCTTGATACCCCCTACGGCCAGGATGATCTGGAGGCGATGGTCCATGCGGGGCCCGATATTATTCGTCTTCCCAAGACCGACGGTCCCGACGATATCAAAGAAGCCGACAGACGGATCAGCGCGCTGGAAAAGAAGGCGGGCAGAGAGGCGGGAAGCATTAAACTTTTCGCGGCGATCGAAAGTGCACGTGGAGTTGTCAACGCCTTTGCGATAGCGGCCGCCAGCGAGAGGGTTGTGGGTATTGCATTTGGAGCGGAGGATTTCGTGACCAACATCCATACCCGACGGAGCAAGGAGGGACGTGAACTTCTGGTGGCCCGACAGCAGATATTGCTGGCGGCGCGGGCCGCAGGAGTCTATGCGGTCGATACCGTATTTGCGGCGGTAAGCGATATAGAGGGCTTCCGGAAAGAGGTCGAGTTGATAAAGGAGATGGGATTTGACGGAAAGTCGGTGATAAATCCGCGTCAGATCGGCATCGTTCATGAAATATACACCCCCGGTACGGCGGAAATTGATGAGGCGCGTCAGATTATCGAAGCGATCGAACGCGCCGAAGAGCAGGGACTCGGTGTCGCTTCTCTGGATGGAAAAATGATCGATAAGCCTGTAGTGGAACGTGCCTACAGGACCCTGGATCTGGCACAGGCCTCAGGAATTTACCTGGATGAGGAGGAAGCATGAAACTTGAGAAAAATGCGCTGGACCGCCTGGTACCATCGGAGATTCCGGGGTTTGGAAAAAGAGACCTTTTCAGCGGCGCCTATGCGAATACCCCGCTGGTACGGCGTGCAAAGGGATCGAGAACCCTGCCGAGGCTCAATAAGATAGTTGACAGCATTGAGCAGTCCATTCTCAAGAGCGGGCTGGCCGACGGCATGACCATAAGCTTTCACCACCATTTCAGGGAAGGCGATTTGATTGTAAATATGGTGATGGATATAATCGCCAATCTGGGAATTAAAGGGCTGACCCTGGCGGCGAGTAGTCTGACCACAGTTCATGCGCCCCTTGTGGACCATATAAAACGCGGAGTTGTCAGCAGGATTATAACAAGCGGAATGAGGGGGCGTCTGGCGGACGAGGTGAGTCACGGGCTGCTGGAAAATCCGGTCCTTTTTCACAGCCATGGCGGCAGGGCCAGACTTATCGAATCCGGAGAGCTGAAAATTGATGTAGCGTTTCTGGGCGTTCCCGGCTGCGATGTCTATGGAAATGCCAACGGATACACCGGTCCATCCGCCTGCGGTTCTCTGGGGTATGCGAAAGTGGATGCGGTCCATGCCCGCAAGGTCATTCTCATAACCGATAATATCGTGGAATACCCGAACACTCCCTTCAGCATTCATCAGGACAGTGTTGATTTTATTGTCCCCGTGGATACGATCGGAGATCCGAAGGGAATAAGCACCGGGGCCATGAGGGGCAGCAGCAACCCCAGGGATATTCTTATAGCCGAATATGCGGCTCATGCAATAGAGTATTCTGGCTTTCTGGAGGACGGATATTCAATTCAGACCGGTTCGGGGAGCATTTCACTTGCGGTTACCGGTTTTCTTAAAGAGGCGATGCTTAAGCGGGATATTCGAGCCAGCTTTGCCCTCGGAGGCATTACCGGCGCCATGGTCTCTCTTCATGAGGAGGGGCTTATACGGAGGCTGCTGGATGTGCAGAGTTTCGACCGTGAAGCGATACGGTCCATCGGAGAAAACCGGTACCATACCGAAATTGATGCCTCGTTTTATGCCAATCCCCACAACAAGGGATGCGCTACCAACAAGATAAATGTGGTTGTTTTGAGCGCTCTGGAGATTGATACCTCTTTCAATGTGAATGTGCTCACCGGTTCGGACGGGCTGATCCGGGGTGCTTCAGGCGGTCATTCGGATACCGCCATCGGATCCGGAATATCGGTTATTGTTGCCCCCCTTGTCCGGGGGAGGATGGCAACCGTTGTTGACAGCGTGGATACCATCATTACACCGGGGGAAACCATAGATGTACTTGTTACCGATTACGGTGTGGCAGTTAATCCGAGGCGGAAGGATATACAGGAAAGGCTTTCGAGCCGCCATCTTCCCATCTACACTATTGAGGAATTGAAGGAAAAGGCGGAGAAGATAACGGGAGGACCAGAACGGGTGCGTTTTGAGGAGCGTGTTGTTGGAATCGTCGAGTATCGCGACGGATCAATACTGGATGTTATTCGCCAGGTCAAGGATTAGTTCTTCCATGTCCGACAGCTTTTTGAATGCCCTTTTGCTCAGAAAAGAAGAGCGGACAGCAGAACGCAGGGAGCTCCTGAACATGTCTGCAGAGGCAGCAGCCATTACGCTCCTTCTCAATATACCCGGGCCACGGAAGGGGGGAGAGCGTTCACGGCGCATATTTACGGAGGCAAAGAAGGCACTATTTGAGATGCTTGGGCGTTGCCGGTACGAAACAGGTGCAACAATAGAAAGCGATGGCGCATGCGGACCCGAACTGCTTGTCCTGCTTCCCCGCTGCAGGGAACCGGAGACAATGAAGCTGCAGCTTGTCGGTCTGGAGGAAAGGCATCCCCTTGGACGTCTTTTCGACCTGGATCTCAACTGCGGAAAGGAGGATCTGCCTGTCGGCCGGGTAGACGTCGGAATAGAACCGCGAAGCTGCTTTATATGCGGAGAGCCTGCTGCGGTGTGCGCACGCTCGGCGGCTCATTCGCCCGAATCGATCGAAGACTACCTGAGAAAGCTGTATGCACTGTACTTTACGAAGGGCTGAAACGCTTACGGCTGGGGTCTGTGCGGATTATGCCCTTCGTGCCCTCCTCCTGGAAGCGTGGTTTGGACCGAAGCCGGGGCTGGTTGACAGGTTCTCTTCAAATTCTCACCATGACATGGATTATGAACTCTTTCGCCGCAGTTCCTTTGCGCTGCGGCCCTGGTTTGAGAAAGTGTTTACCGAGGCGGAGAAAAATGCTGACCTGGATCTGAGCCAGCTTTTTTCCAGCTGTCTGCGTCCTCTTGGCATTGAAGCCGAAGCGGAAATGCTCCGTATTACAGGCGGAGTCAATACCCACAGGGGCGCCCTTTTTTCGATCGGTCTTCTGGGTTCCGCATTCGCGGTTCTGCGGACCAGAGGAGAACCCGTGACGATCAAGGCCGTCAGACAATCTGCTGCATTCATGGTTCAGGGAATAAGCCTTGAACTGGACAAGGTGAAAGCCTCCGCCGGGGAAGGGGCGAGGGGAGAGGCCGAGGCGGGCTTCCCATCCCTGGATGCGGCGCTTCGGAGGCTCGGAGAGAGTGATATTAATGCATTAACGGATCTCGCCCTGGAACTTGAGCAGGGATCCTGCAGCGACCGGAAGGCAGGGTTCATTGATTATGAGCTTTCAAGAGTGCTTGTTTCGGTCTCCGCGATTATGGAAGACAGTAACATTATCCGCCGCTCCGGCAGGGATGTATTGAATACCTACAGACACTTCTGCAGGAGAGTGGACAGGGGCGCAGACCGGATTGAACAATTATGGTCTGAAGAGTACCATCGGCTGTGTCTCTTCACTCTGGAAAAAGGGATAAGCCCCGGCGGGGCAGCTGATATGGTTTCGGCGGCCCTCTTTCTCACCTTTCTTGAAAAGAATGAATAGAACAGGGTGTAAGATTCAAGAGAACATGGCGGAATGCCGATAGTAATAACGGAGTTATGAAACAATATCGAAGGTTCTGTCTGACATTATTATATATCTGCACAAGTTTTGGTGCCCACGGAGAGGATGGCGTCTATATTGTACGTCCCGGGGATACCCTCTACGGGATAGCGCGAAAACTCTCTCTCTCTCCTCAGGAGCTTATGACCGGAAACGGGATAAAAGATCCTACGGCACTGCAGGTGGGCCAGCGGCTCACAATACCCGGAACAGAGAAAAACCTTGTTTCCTACACTGTTACCCGTGGTGATACGCTGTACGGAATTGCCCGGCGTTATGGCCTGGGAGTTGATGAACTGGTACGGATAAACGGTATATCCAGCGAAAGTGTTCTCAAGGTGGGCATGGTGCTCCGAGTCCCGGCTCCCGATGAAAACACTGAAGAGACAAGGGCTGTGCTGACGTCTGCTGAGGATAAGAAACCCGAACCCGATTCGGCGGACAGTTCCGATCTGAAGAATAACAATCTTTTGTGGCCTCATGACGGGGATAGAATGAATCTCTCCGGAAAACTTCTGGGTATAGAGATAATCGGCACAGCAGGAGACGATGTTGTTTCGGTAAACACGGGCAATGTTGTCTGGGTAGCTCCGTACCGCGGTTACGGGCGACTGGTAATGGTGGAGGGCGCCGATAACATAATCTATGCTTACGGAGGGAACGAGGAAACCTATGTGAATGTGGGCGACAGGGTAAGTCCCGGTACGCTTCTCGGAAAAGTAGGTGTTCATCCCATTGAAAAGCGCGCAAAGGTTTTCTTTTTTGTCTATAAAGACGGTAAACCGCTTGATCCTTTGAAGGCTCCACGGGGATAATAGGTAAGATCAGGTTTAGGAGCGACAGTGAACGACATAAGGATTATAGCTATCGGTGGCGGGTCGGGTTCAGGGAAAACAACCATCGTGCGGAAGATATCGGAGATAGTGTCGGATTTCAATTTTATTCCCCAGGATAATTATTATAAATCTGCAGAGTATATAAACAATAATAACATTACAGCTTTCAATTTTGATCATCCCGAGGCATTTGACAATGAACTCCTCTACGAACAGCTGAAGAACCTGAAATCGGGAAAAAGCATCCTGATGCCCCAGTATGATTTTGTTCATCACCGCCGTAAAGAGGAAACCGTCAGTCTCGAACCGAAGAGACTTATCATCTTTGAAGGCATTATGGTCTACTTTGATGCAAAAATCCGCTCTCTTTTTGATCTTAAGCTCTACGTGGATACTCCCGACGACATCAGATTCATCCGCCGGCTCGAACGCGATGTAAAAGAGCGTGGAAGAACCGTCGATTCGGTCATAGAGCAGTACATGCAGGTTGTGCGGCCCGGACACTACGAGTTTATCGAACCGACAAAAATTTATGCAGACCTGATTATTCCGGAGGGCGGTTTCAACGATAACGCCCTGAAAGTGTTGATACCTTTTATGAAAGAAATAAGTGAAAACCAGGAGGCTTTACATGATTCGTAACTATTCTATTATGCTGCTCGGGGTGCTTATGCTGATGAGCTCCGCCGCGCTTTTCGCACAGGAATCGTTCCCCGTTACCTTTACCAATGATACGGGCTATGACATCATCGAGCTTTACATTTCGCCATCTGTTTCAGATGACTGGAATGATGATCTTCTGCAGGGTATGACGGTGCGGAATGGTTCCTCAATGGAGGTATCGGTGCCTCTTATCGAAGGGGATACCCCTTTTTACGACGTCCTTGCAATTGATGTCGATGAAGACCGGTACGAGTTGTTCGAGATAGATCTTTCACCTGCCTCGGACCGAACCGTCACAATGACTTTCGACAGTTTTGCGGATAACAACAGCATCACTGATGACGGCGGCAGCGACAGTTACAATCAGGGCTATCTTGACGGTTATCGTGAAGCCTGGCGGGAAGCATATAAAGAAGCCTACAGCGAAGGTTACCGAAGCGGTCTTGAAGATGCGGCTGAAATAGGCAGTAACTGAGCGGAATAATTCCTATCTTCTGTGACGGAATTCCCGGTATTTGGCGCCGATTTCCCTGAAAGAGAACTCTTCCGGTACCGGGTCTTCGCCGCCGGTAAACAGGCCGCCGGCACAGCGGCTTATTCTGCTGCCTGCGAGAAGGCTTCCTTTAAGAATCCCGTGCTTAAGGATCGCTTTTCTGCCGTAGGAGGAGCAGCTTGGAGTGTAAATACAGCTGTCCGGAAGGGCCGGAGAGATGATAATACGGTATATATCTATGGGAAGCACCCATAAACGTCTTAAAACAGATGAAATTGTCATTAAGTAAAGAATAATATAATCAGGCATAACTGGACAAGGGTTTGACGAAACACTCCGTTTATTGTATATTATCCCGAGAAAAGGGCCATCTGGTCATAGATAAGGAGAATAATTATGGCAGGTAACGTATCAAAGAACGCTCGTCGTTCAGGAGCTCAGCAGCTCGTAAGCCGCTGGGGCGGAAATATCAAAATGAAATCTGTCTTCAAGAACGGAAAACTCAAACACGTAGCCGTGTGTGAAGCTTCCGGTAATACTGCCCGTAAACCTAAGGATCTTATGTAATTCTTTATGGTTGAAAAAGGGGTGTCTGCAAAGACACCCCTCTTTTTTTGTAACGCTATCTTTTACGATCAAGAACCGTATCAAGAATTGAAACAGCCCGGTCTATCTCATCCCTGGTGACAATAAGCGGGGGAACCATCCGCACAACTTCGCCGCCGGCCCTGACCAGCAGCAGGCCATGCTCCATGCAGGAAGAAATAATCTCCGCGGAGCCAGATTCAAGGACAATACCCCGCATAAGGGACATTCCCCGTAGTTCAATTATGGAAGAGTGCTTTTTCTTTAGCTCCTCCAGCTTTTCTCCAAGGTAGCGGCCCGCAGCGGCCGAATTTTCAAGAAGGCCGTTATCCATAAGTTCCGAAAGGATTACCGAAGCGGCGGCGCAGGCAAGAGGGTTTCCTCCGAAGGTAGCGGCATGGTCTCCGGCCTTGAAAGCGGCGGCGCGTTCAAGAACAAGTATACCCCCCATGGGGAAGCCTCCTGCGATACCCTTGGCCATACAGAGAATATCAGGCTTTACGCCGAAGTGCTCCCAGGTAAACAGTTTACCAGTCCTGCCGAATCCGCACTGCACCTCATCGAAAATAAGCAGAATATCGTGCCGTTTCCTCAGTTCATCGGCTTTTCTTATAAAATCGGCGGAGAGCGGGCGCACCCCGCCTTCCCCCTGAACAGGTTCCAGAATAATGGCGCAGCAGTCATCATCCACAAGGGACTCCAGGGACTCCGGATTATTCGCCTCCGCGAAGCGTATTCCCGGAAGGAGGGGGCGGAATGGAGCCTGATACTTATCCTGACCCGTCGCCGACAAAGCGCCGAATGTTCTGCCGTGAAAACTGTCGGTAAGGGCAATAATATCACGGCCCTTTTTGCCCCTTTCGCCGGCCCAGCGCCGCGCAAGTTTCAGGGCAGCCTCGATAGATTCTGTTCCGCTGTTGCAGAAAAAGGCTTTGTCAAAACCGGATGCTTCAAGGAGCTTTTCCATGTAGTCAATGGTCACCCGGTTAAGATAGAGATTGGAACAGTGCATCAGCTGTCCTGCCTGTTCCGAAATGGCCCGGGTCAGCTTTTCATGGCCATGACCAAGAAGATTGACCGCTATTCCAGCTACAAAATCCAGATATTCCTTTCCTTCCGCATCCGTGACAAGACAGCCTTTACCGCTCTCAAGTACCAGCGGAAAGGATGCATAGGTTCCCAGAGAATATTTTCTGTTCTTTTCGATATACGTTTCCGTTACCATATTACTGTTCCCACTCCTTTATCGGTGAAAATTTCGAGCAGAAGGGCGTGTCTGCTTTTTCCGTCAAGTATATGAACCGATCCAACCCCTGCATGTACCGCCTCCGCGGCGCTTCTGGCTTTGGGAATCATCCCGCCGGAAATGACCGCGCTTTCGATCATTTTCTCTATGTCTGCAGCCCTGATGGATGAGATAATCGAAGAAGGAACTTTCATATCCTTCAGAATACCCGGAACATCGGTCATAAAAATAAGCTTGGACGCCTTCAGGGTTTCGGCAATTCTGAGAGCCGCAGTATCTGCATTGATATTAAGGGTGCTGCCGTCTTTCCCTCCGCTTACGGGACTAATAACCGGTACAAAGGAACTCTCCATAAGGGCCGTAATAATTGCCGGATTACAGCTGCTTATTTCTCCTACGAGACCGATGCTGCGTCCTTCCGGCTGCTGAAGGCGAGCGGTGAAGAGAGCTCCATCCTTACCTGAAATTCCAACGGCACGGACAGCGCGGTCGGCCAGGAGCTGTACAATCCGCTTATTCACGTAACCCGATAGTACCATTTCGGTTATCTCCATGGTCTCGGGATCAGTTATACGAAGACCATTTTCGAATTGCGCCTCCAGGTTTACTCTCTTGAGCATGGCATTGATGGCAGGCCCGCCGCCGTGAACAATAACCGGTCGAACACCAATGACCGACAGAAGGGCAATATTGTCCATAACCATTTTTTCCAGATCAGGATCGGTCATTGCGGCTCCGCCGTATTTAATGACTACGGTTTTACCGGAAAACTCTCTTATGTAGGGAGCCGCCTCTATCAATGTTTGAGCCTTGTCGATGTACTGCTGCATTATGTCCGGTAATCTCCATTTATTTTTACGTAATCGTATGTCAGATCGCAGCCCCAGGCGCTTGCCGAAGCGCTTCCGCCGGTCATGGAGATATAGATTTCAATCTCCTTTTCGGACAGAATTTCAGAGGCCTTTTCCTCACTGAAGGGAAGAGGAGTGCCCTCTTTCATGAGCAAAACGGATTTGGAACCGTCAAAGCTCCTGAAGCTTATGGAAACCGCTTCCTGACGGAATTCCACTCCGCTGTAACCCATGGCGGCAATAATTCTTCCCCAGTTCGCATCTTCACCAAAAAAAGCGCATTTTACCAGGCTGCTGCCGATAACTTCCTTTGCCAGGATCCTCGCACTGCTGAGGGAAGATGCTCCTTCGACCCTGCATCTCAGCAGTTTTCCGGCTCCCTCTCCGTCCCTGGCAATTTCTACGGCAAGGTAACGGCATACCTCGAAGAGTGCCTTTCGAAAAGCAGCAATATAAGCGGTGTTCTCTCCATTGGCATTAATCCTGGCCTTATCGCCGCCCGGAGACAGTATAAGGAGCATATCGTTGGTACTGGTGTCTCCATCGACCGATATCATATTAAACGTCTCATCCGCCGCAAGCTTAAGAGTGCTCTGAAGTACGGAAGCGGGAAGCACCGCGTCGGTCGTTATAAAGGCAAGCATTGTGCCCATATCGGGATGAATCATCCCCGACCCCTTGGCCATGCCGCCAAGCGTAATAATCTCTCCGTTGAATTCATACGTGTAACTCGCGCATTTGCGTTTCGTATCGGTCGTCATAATGGCTTCTGCAGCCGACAGAAAGCCTTCGGGGCTTCGATCGGGAACCGATGCGGTGTTTCTTGCCTTATCTTCCATCGCCTCGATCGGAAGCTGAACACCGATAACACCGGTAGATGCGGTCAGAACCTCTTCGGGCCGGCAGCCGAGGACTTTTGAGATGGCAGCGGCAAATCGCAGGTTGTTCTGATATCCTTCCGCACCGGTACAGGCATTTGCATTACCGCTGTTGGCGGCAATAGCACGCACCTCTGTTCCTTCGGCGGTCGTCAGCTCACTGTTACGCACGACACAATGAGCCTTTACGGCGTTCCTGGTATATACGCCTGCGCAGGAGCAGGGTACATCCGCCAGAATAAGAGCCGTATCCCGGCGCCTGCCTTTTATTCCGCTTTCATAGCTGCCGTAGGAAAAACCTTTCGGTATTTGAATTTCCGAATCTGCAAGCAATCTGTTCAGATAATTGTTCATTACTGTCTCACCTCTCAGGGGAAAATGGCATAATCGGTCAGCCCCATGGTTTCGGGAAGATTATAGAGCAGATTCATATTCTGTACCGCCTGTCCCGCAGCACCCTTGATCAGATTATCTATGGCCCCGATGACTATAAGCATTCCAGTTCTTGAGTCCAGGTGGAAACCGATATCGCATCGGTTGCTTCCCTTTACCCATCTGGTTTCAGGCAAACCCTCATCGCCGGAAAAAATACGAACAAAGGGCTCATCCCTGTAAAACTCGCGATAGGCCTCTTCTATTGTCCGGACATTCGCAGGTTTCAGGGGCCGGCAGTAGGCGCTTATGAGGATTCCCCTGTTCATCGGAACAAGATGGGGGGTAAACTGAACCCGTATCCCGGTTCCGGAGGCCAGGGAGAGTTCCTGTTCGATCTCCGGAGTATGGCGGTGTTCTCCAATTTTATATGCCTTTATGGATTCGTTGCATTCGGGATAATGAAAGGGCTGTGATGGAGCCCGTCCGGCACCGGAGACACCGGATTTTGCATCTATTATAATGGTCTCATCGCTCTCAATGAGGGAAGAGCTCAGAAGAGGAGCAAGCGAAAGTATGGAGCAGGTGGTATAGCATCCCGGGTTAGCTACCAGTCTGGCTCCGGCAATATGGTCCCGGTACAGTTCGCACAAACCGTACACCGCTTCTTCATGCACGGAGCCGCCGGGGTGTTGGAGGTGGTACCATTCACGGTAGTCCGAAAGAGATCTCAACCGGAAATCCGCTCCAAGATCTATAATTTTGGCCGAATCCAGAATTTCCGGACTTATCATCTCTGCGGCCACACCATGAGGAAGAGCCAGAAAAACCACATCGGCCCTGTCTGCAGCCGTGCGGATATCGCTCTCTTCAAAACGGTAAGCCCTGGGATCAGCCATGGAATTAAAAGATGAAGAGATGTTATGTCCATCGAGTGAACGGGAGCCAAGCATCACAATTTCTGCTTCGGGATGATTGTGAAGAAGTCTTGTCAATTCCTGTCCTGCATACCCTGAGGCTCCAAAAATCGCAGCTTTTAGCATAGGCACGCTCCTTGTTTGTTGTGAATAAAGATACAGCAATTACGTATATTGATGCAATAGAAAAGGCAGGGTAAAAATGTTCTGAAAATATTCTGAAAACAGTAATGATTGACAACGTTTAACAATGAGATATACTGTCATCCATCAGAAAGTAAAAAAGGATACAATCGTGTCGACCTTGAAGGATATTGCCCGGGAAGCGGATGTAAGCATTTGTACCGTATCCAGATACATAAACAACAAGATTACCATAAAAGATGAGACTGCTGAGAAAATCAGATCCGCCATTAAGCGGCTGGACTATATTCCGAACAGTGCCGCAAAAACGCTGAAAACCAATTCTTCCAAAAATGTCGCTCTGCTTATTCCTACTCTCAACAACCTTGTTTTTGCGGAGAGTGCGAACGAGATAGAGTCCGTATTCCGAAAGAACGCTTATTCGGTTTTTATCTATGCCTTTGAAAACGATATTGAACGGGAGAAGACAATAATCCCCCGCCTCATAGAAAACAGGGTGGCCGGCGTTATGCTCAATACTCTGCCTTACAATTATGAAAACTTCGCACATCTCAAGGCTCTCGAGAGAAACGGAATTCCCTATGTGTTTTTGAACAGAATGTTCTCTCCCGTACCTGTTCCGTCGGTATACGCTGATTATAGTAAAGGTTCATACGAAAGTGTATTGCACATGTACAAAAGCGGGAGAAGGAAGATTGCTGTATTACTGGGCAATACCCGCCAGCCTCAGTCCCATACAAATCTGATCGGTTACCGCAGCGCTCTTAAGGAAGCCGGGCTTCCCTTCAATCCTGATCTGGTGTTTGAATGCTTTTATGACCATACAAAAATCCCATTCCTGGTAAAAAAGGCGATTGCGAGCGGCATGGATGCAATATACTGTATGACAGACCTTATGGCGATTCACGTTATAAACAGCGTAAAAGCCCAGGAGAAAAGGGTACCGGAAGATATTGCGGTAATAGGGGCCGGAAATACCGCCTTTTCGACAATTATCGAACCTCAGTTAACGAGCGTCGATCTTCAGAACAGGTCCCTTGGTACAACCGGAGCGAGACTCCTTCTGGATATTCTGAAAAACAGAGAATACGAACAGACCACGGTTCTTTCAACAAGACTGATCATCAGGGATACTGCCTGAAAGCGGAATGCGGATAATAAACTGTGCTCCTTCCCGGTTCTCTTTGTTGAGTCTGATATCGCCCTTGTGCTTTTCAATGATACTGGTAACAATTGCCAGCCCCAGGCCTGTACCTTCGGCCCTGGTTGAAAAGGCTTTGGTGAAAATGGAGTCGGCAAATCTATCGGGAATTCCCGGTCCGTTATCACTTATCGTTATAAGAAGAAAATCTTCTTCGATATTAATACGGGTCTCCACATGTCCGCACTCTTTAAGGGCCTGGCGGGCATTTATATAGAGGTTCATAAAGAGCTGGACGAGAAGATCGGGATAGCCCTTTACCGGTCTGATTCTCTGTTCAGGCAATACTGTATTTCGTTGTACCCTTGAACCATGAAAGGCGAGATGATCCGCCTCTTCAAGTACCTGCAGAATATCAAGCTCCCGGATCCGGTCTTCCTTTATTCTGGTATAATCAAGAACCGAACGAAGAAGATGCTTCCCTTTCTCGTATACCCCAAAGGCGGAAGTTAAAAGTTCTCCGGTTGTTTTATCTTCGGGATCAAGAGAAAGAGTGGCCAGTTCGAGATTCCCGCCAAGGGCCATGAAGATATTATTAAGATCATGAGCAACCGAACTTGCAAAAAATCCGAGGGATTCCATTCTCTGCATCCTCATCAGCTGTTTCTCAAGATTAAGCTGAGAAGAAATATCCGTAACACAGAAAAGAAGAAATGATCGGGAAAAGAGGGTGAACCTCTCGGCAGAAATCATCGTCTCCACCGGAAAACCGTCCTTATGGAGCAGTTTTGCTTTCCAGTCTACTACGGTTCCGGAGGTTTTCAGAAGTCTGTGAAGCTTTTCCCCTGCCTCTTTGTCTGCCCATAGGGGAAGCGATCGTGTGGTTGTATGTTCAATCTCTTTCCGTTCATAACCGAATATGGAAAGGGCTGCATCATTGACTTCCAGAATATTATGATGAATCTCGTCAATAATAATCAGCCCTACAGGACTCAGGTAGAAGGCTTTTGTGAAAAGCATATCGGAGTTTTTAAGCTGGTCGGCAGTCTCTTTCCTGAGTCTTACTTCTTCGGCAAGTCTTTCGTGAAGTTCTCTGTCCCGTACAACCGCAAGAAAACCGAAGGAATCTCCGCCTCCGGTGAAAAGCGGTTCAACCCGTACATCGACGGCAATTTCGGCACCCGTTTGCGTAAAGAGCGTGGCAGATCCGGTTCCCTGCCGTAAAGGAGCAGAGAAAAGGGTTTCAACGGGAATATTGGCAGTCTGCGTCTGATTATAACCGCTCAGGCTGGTAAAAGCGGGATTGGTAAAAACAATACGGGAATTACGGTCAAGAAGAAGAATGCTTTCGTGTATGTTCTTGATAATTGTATGGGCACTGCTCTGCAGGGTGGGAACAAGCATATTGTATTTTGTTACACTCAGGGAAATACCGACCATCCATATAACCATTATTACCGGTACCAGTGGCGGCAGCTGGTATTTATTTGCCATGGGAAGAAGCGTTCCCGTAAGAGCCGATAAAAGGCTGGCAGGAATAAAGGTTAATAGAATAATTCTTGCCTGGTGCTTTTCTTCAAACACAGCTGTACGTGCATACCAGCGATAGAGAGTAATAAGGCTCACGATTACGGCTGCAGAATAATGAAGTACATTGTAAAAATACCAGAAGCTGTCAGAGTTGTAGATAATGTACCAGCCCAGCGCACCTTGCTGGAAGTCCAGGATAATTGCACGGGTCCCTGTCGTAAAAATAATCAGGATAATACCCGGAATATAAAGAAGCAGCCGCAAAGGAGTGAGTAAAAACTTTCCTTCCGAAAGTGAAAGAAAAAAATGGAGAAAAAAGGGAGGAAACAGAAACCAGCTGAAAGAGAATGTGTCAAACCAGAAAAAAGCGGCCTCTTTCGAAGGTGCCGATATGGCAAATGAGGCCGAGAGGGACCAGAGAGAAAAGAACACCGACAGAATAAGAAAATGACGGTTAATTGCCGATGTCCGGTTTTTACGAAACGTATATATTCCAACACCTAGATAAAAAATTGTTGCTGCAAAGGTGAGAAAGCTGATTACCATTCCGGGGAAAAAAAGCTGAAGATGATCCATGCTATTCCCGGTACGGATCCGCGGACCGGAGTCTTTTTCTTACGGTTGAGAAAATCTGTCGGGGACTTAAAAGTTGGTAGGTGTCTACCATTTTGATATGTGAGTCTTCCTTCACCATGCCCCTGCTGCGTTTCATGGGAAAATCTTACGATGAGGCAGGAAGCTTGTCAACAGAAATCCGGAACAGAAATCCGGATTGGAAATCACAATGCCCGGGAACATTATTTTTTTTCAATTTTCCTATGCCATGGTATACTTGTTCTCCCAACTTTTTACCGAGGCAGCCGATCATGGAAGAACTCTATAAAATAATCCTTGTTGATGATGAGGATGAGGTAAGAGGGCGAATTCCCTCCAAGATAAGTGAAGAGAGCGGCTTCACCGTCGTTGGAACAACGGGAAACGGATATGATGCCCTTGAGCTGATTGAGAAATACTCTCCTCAGGTGGTACTGACAGATATAAAGATGCCTTATATAGACGGCATAGAACTGGCCGCCATAATTCGAAGAGATTTTCCGACCGTACGGGTAGGATTCATAACCGGTTACAATGAGTTTGACTATGCACGGGAGGCGATACGGCAGAACGTAAGAAGCTATCTGACAAAACCGCTGACTCAGGAAGATATTGCCGCTTTTCTCCGCAATCTGAAGGTTGAACTGGATGAAGAGTACCGGGATAAGTACAACCGTGAGCTTATCCGGAAGCGCTATGAACAGAGCGTACCTTTAATTATTGAAAACTTCTTTATTAATTATCTTGTTGCCGGTTCTTCGGGATTAACTGAAGATCTTGAAAACCTCAAGGAGTACGGTGTTTCTCTGGATCATGAACGGTATGTCGCTGCATATGTGAGAATGGAGCGAACTGCGGCCAATGGGCGCATTATCGAACATGAAAAACTGAAGTTTTCCCTTCGGGCGAACCTCGATTCCATTCTTGAGCGAGAGACTCTTGAACACTACAGCTTCCTTTTCAATGAAGGAATAGTGTTTCTCATAAAAGAAAAGGGAGCCCTATTCAATCGTAATCTGGACAGTGTTCTGTATCAGTTAGTGAAAACAAGCGAGCATTTTCTCCAGATACGCATAACTATCGGAGTAAGTACCTTTCATTCGGGCTTCGGAGAGATGGGCCTTGCTTATGAGGAGGCTGCACGGGCTGCTGCATTAAGCAGGCTGAAGGGTGGAGGTCCGATAATCTATATCGATCAGATTACTCAGGGCGTCCGCCGCAGCATTATGATGGGTGAAGCCGAATCAAAAAATCTTGAGCATGCCGTCCGTTTCGGAAACAGTGATGAGATCCGGACAAGCCTTCATGAGATGCGTAAAAAAGCCGCCGGTCATACAGAAGCCGGAGCAGATTTTCATCTGTATGTACTCAATCTGGTAAACCTGCTCGCAAACTACGCAGCTTCCCTGGATGCGGATATACACAAGCTTATTGGAGAGGATATACTGGAGTTCATGCTGAAATTCAGAAGTCTGGATGAGCTGTTTACCTGGGCAGAAAAATTCACCTCCTTATTACGTGAGTCCGGTGAAAAAGCCAAGATGAATAATGCTCAGCGACTGCTGGAAAAAGCGCTTGTCCTTATAGAACAGCGATATAACGATTTCAACCTTACCATGGAAACTGTGTGTGACGAACTTGGACTGAGTGTCTCTTATCTGAGTCATCTTTTTAAAAGATACAAAGAAACCACTTTTGTTAAGTACCTGACCGGCAGGAGAATTGAAAAAGCGAAGGAACTGCTTGCAGGAACCGGAGACCGTATTGTGGAGGTTGCAAATGCCTGCGGTTACCGGGATGTCTATTATTTCAGTCATAGTTTCAAAAAATATACAGGCATACCGCCGAGAAAGTTCCGTGAAGAGAATAGCTGATTACCGTCTTTCAATAGGGCAGACCATTTTCCTTAACAGCATGGGTATTGTTGTTGCGGTCCTGCTTCTGGTCAGTATTATTTATTTCGCTGTTTTTACGGAAACTTCCGATTCTCTGGTGGCTTCACAGTCAAGAGAAATCAACAAGCAGATTATTTTCAATTATGAAAGCTATATCAACAGCGTTATAGAGACGGCAAACTATGTTCAGTTTGCCGCATCAAAACTTGACATAGCATACGATGAGTCGGAACTGAACGAGCTTTACCAGGTAAATGCGGATATCAAAAAAGATGTTGTTTCCATCTTTCTCTTTGATTCCAGGGGGGAAAAACTGATAGGTGAAAATATCAGAATACCGGCCGAATCGGTATATCGTTCCCGATGGTTCAATGCCGCACGGAATCAGCGGGATATTTTTCACTTCACCGCCCAGAGGGGCCGAACAGTAACTGAACGGCGTGATGAGGAAGTAATTGCTGTTTCGAAAGTTGTAAAATATGTCCGGGAAGGAATCGAGGCTGAAGGGGTAATCCTTATAGAGCTTAACTGGAAAGCAATAACAGATCTGGCCGGAAAAACCAATCTCGGCAATAACGGCCATATCCTTATTATAGATGATTCGGGAGATCTTATTTACGCCTCAGAAGCTGATAAGGCGGGGTTTCCAGCGGAAAGCTACGCTCTTTCGGCCAGGAAATACCTGGGAGGCTTTGCGGCCGAAATAATGGGTGCGGAAATGTATATACATGTCAATACACTTTCACTCACCCGATGGCGGATTGTTACCGTGAGCAATATAGACGGAATAAGAATTGCTCAACAGCAGATAATCCGGATCCTGCTTATCATCTTCCTTGGCAGTGTCGCGGTAGCAGCTGCCGTATCGGCGTTTATTTCGATGAGAATCTCCCGTCCTGTCAATCAGCTTAAACAGATGATGGCTATGGTGGAGGAGGGCGATTTCCACTCCAAGATTACCGTAACCGGTCAGCGGGAAATCGTTGTTCTTTCGGAATCTTTCAACCGGATGGTGGAGAAGGTCCATACACTTATGGAGAGACTGGTTTCACAGCAGAGGGAAAAGAAGAAAACCGAACTGCGGGCGCTGCAGAATCAGATAAACCCTCATTTTCTCTATAATACCCTCGACTCAATAGTGTGGCTTGCCGAACATCAGCGTACCGAAGATGTAGTTACTACGGTAGTCGCGCTTGCACGGTTTTTCAGAATCAGTATTTCCAAGGGCGAAACCTTTATACCTGTAGCCGATGAGATTTCACATGTAGAAAGCTACCTGACCATACAGAAGATACGTTATATCGACAAATTTGAGTATCACATGGAGATTGATAAGGAGCTTGTTGCGCTTCCGGTAATGAAACTCATTCTCCAGCCTCTGGTTGAAAATGCTATATATCACGGTATGGGTGATGAAAGCGGTCTGATTACTATTATCGGGAAACTCAGCAATGGTGTGATGGTCTTTGAAGTGACCAATACGGGCTACGGAATAAGTGAAGATAAAATTGAAGAGATGTACACCATCATGCGGGAAGATCATTCGCGCAACGGAATAGGCATAAGAAATGTGTACCGCCGCCTGAAACTGTACTATGGTCCGGATGCGGATGTACGCATTTCCAGCGTGCCCGACGAAAGCACTACCGTTACCATTCTCATTCCGGAGAATAACGAAGGAGTCCTTTGATGCGTATGTTCAGCCCGGTAATAATTCTCGGTATTCTGTGTTTCTTTTCATGTTCCGTATCTCCGCCTCCTGCGGGGCTTCTGATTTACAACGGAGAGGACCCCTACATCGACTCATACTTGCAGGATATACGGAAGAATGCCCGGGGCCTGTTTCCTTTGAAGGTACATGATGCCAGAAACTCCCAGGTGGTGCAGAATGAGTACCTGGAACAGTCGATCGGTGAGGGCGCACCAATTATAATAGTAAATCCCGTAGACCGTTTAGCCGCATACTCAATGATACAGACGCTTAAAAAAGAGGATATTCCCGTTATCTTTTTTAACCGGGAACCGTTGCGTCAGGATCTCCAGCTCTGGGACCGGGCATATTACGTTGGTGCACGGGCCGAACAGTCCGGACAGATGCAGGCGGGTCTGGTCATGGAACTTTTCGGAGGAAGGCCGGATGATCTGAACAAGTATGATCGAAACGGTGACAACGTCATACAGCTGATCCTGCTCAAGGGTGAACAGGGACATCAGGATGCCGAAGCAAGAACCCGCGAAGGGCTGCGCAGCTTTGAGCGAGCCGGCTTCTCTCTGGAGGTTCTGGCCCTGGAGATCGCCAACTGGAACAGGGGACAGGCCTACGAGCTTATGGGAACGCTTATCGGTGATTTCGGTGAAGATATCGAACTGGTGCTTTCCAATAATGATGCCATGGCCCTGGGAGCCATAAACAGAATGCGTCAGTCTGGTATGTTCAAAGACAGTAACGGTAATGGACGCATAGACAAGGATGATGAGCAGTGGATTCCCGTTGTCGGAATAGACGGTCTGGATGAAGCTGTCGAGCAGATTCGAAGCGGTTATATGTATGCCACGGTTCTTAACGACTCGGAAACTCAGGCGGAAGCCGTGGTGGATCTGGCTGCCGCCCTTATCAACGGCGGCGCAATTTCCGGACTGAAACATCCTCTGGTAGAAGAAAAGTACATCTGGATCGATTACCAGCCGCTTGTGCTTGAATAGTGCCGGGAAAGCAGTATTCTACAAATTTTGCAGAGTATATTACATGTTCAATCCTCCTGCAGCTGGTAACATGAGTTAATCATGATTAACCCGTCAGGGGAATCAATTATTCCAAGGAGGATGTAATGAAAAGACGATTAGGCTTAATGGTGCTTGTTCTGATGCTCGTAACTGCAGGGCTCTTTGTTTCCTGCGGAGAGAAAGATAAGGAACAGATCGTAATCGGTGCAAACATTTACAGTTTTGCAGACAATTTTATGAATGGTGTTATGAAACCTGAACTTGAAAGCTATGCTGCAAGTAAAGGTGCGAAGATCGAGATTGTGGACTCTGAAGGTCAGCAGGCCAAGCTGAATGACCAGATTGACATTTTTATCACCAAGGGTGTTGATGTTCTTGCAATCAACCTTGTAGACCCCGCTGCGGCTTCCGCCGTTATAGAAAAAGCAAAAAAGGCTGATATTCCTCTCGTTCTTTTCAACAAGGAAGCAACCGAAGACGGTGCAATGGCCGCTTATGATAAGGTCTGGTATGTCGGAACAAACTCCGCCGAATCGGGAATTATTCAGGGCGAAATGATGGTTGCGGACTGGAAAAAGAATCCGGAATGGGACCTTAACGGAGACGGAGTTGTTCAGTACGTGCTTCTCAAGGGCGAACCCGGACATCCCGATGCCGAAGCCAGAACCCTGCACTCGGTAAAGGCATTTACCGATGCCGGTATCAAAGTTGAACAGCTTGCACTCGAAGCGGATCCCAACTGGTCGACCCAGCATGGTGCCGACAAAATGGCAACCTGGCTTTCTTCAAGCTTCGGATCCAAAATTGAACTGGTTATCTGCAACAACGACGGAATGGCTTTTGGTGCAATCAATACCCTTAAGACCGCCGGCGTAGAGCTTCCCCTGTATGGTGTGGATGCCCTCGACCAGGCTCTTACCCACATTGCGGACGGCGAAATGAACGGTACCGTTCTTAATGATGGTGTAAACCAGGCACGTGCCACCGTTGACCTTGCTGTCAATGCCGCCATGGGAAAGAGTGATGTAACCGAAGGAACTCAGTGGAAGATCGAGCCCGGTGCTTCCAAGGCTGTGCGGGTTGCTTATGTTGCCGTAACACCCGAGAATTATCAGGATTTCCGTTAATCGGAAGAATTATCTTGCGGATGTCACGGAAAGGCCCTATGCTTTCCGTGGCATTTTTTATTTACACTGAATGAGGTGTTTTCTTTGGAAAAATATCTGCTGAAAATCGAAGATGTTTCAAAGTCTTTCTCCGGAGTCCGGGTTCTGAAGAACGTAAGCCTGAACATCAGGGCAGGTACGGTTCACGCCCTGATGGGAGAGAACGGGGCCGGTAAATCAACCCTGATGAAATGCCTGTTTGGAATCTACCGGCAGGATACGGGACGTTTCTTTCTTTCAGGCGGGGAATTTAATTTCAGCGACCCGAAGCATGCACTGGAGAACGGGGTTTCAATGGTTCACCAGGAACTTAACCAGGTTGTTCAGCGTTCAATTTCGGATAATATCTGGCTGGGACGATATCCGGTCAGGGGTTTGTTTGTTGATGAAAAAAAAATACGCCGGGATACCCTGGATCTTTTTAACAGGATAAACATTCATCTGGATCCCGATACTCCCCTGAATAAACTATCCGTCTCTCAGCGTCAGATGGTCGAAATAGCAAAAGCCATCTCCTACGATGCAAAGATAATTGTGCTGGACGAACCGACCTCTTCACTTACGGATAATGAAGTGCGCATGCTCTACGATATAATTAAAACCCTGAGAGATCAGGGCGTAGGCATTATCTATATTTCTCACAAGATGGAAGAAATCTTTGAGATAGCCGATGAGGTCACCGTTCTGAGAGACGGAAACTACATCGGAACCGAATTTATAAAAGATGTGAATATGGAAATTGTCGTAAACATGATGGTAGGAAGGGAGCTTGAAGAACGTTTCCCGCCGAAGACCAATGTGCCGGGCGATGTTCATATGCAGGTAAAGAATCTTACCACCAGATTTGATCCGGTAATCAGCAATATAAGTTTTGATCTCAGACGGGGAGAAATTCTTGGTGTGGCAGGACTTGTAGGTGCAGGACGTACGGAAATGATGGAGGCTCTGTTCGGAGGACGGACCATCGAGAGCGGAGAAATATTCATTGACGGCAAAGATGTAAAGAACCGTAATCCTCAAAAAGCCATACGCAACCGTTTTGCTTTTCTTACGGAAGAACGGCGGGAGACCGGCATCTATCCCGTAGCGGATATTACCTTCAACACTACTATCGCAAATGTCGAATCCTACCGCGGCAGGTTCGGTTTCATAGACGATAAGAAAATGCTTGAAGACACGGACAAACAGGTGGCCCGCCTGAGGGTAAAGACCCCCAACAAGCGGGAACTTATCCGGTCCCTGAGCGGAGGAAACCAGCAGAAGGTTATAATCGGCCGCTGGCTGCTGACCGATCCGGATATTCTCCTTCTGGATGAACCCACAAGAGGAATAGATGTCGGAGCAAAATATGAAATTTACCAGCTGATTATAAACCTTGCCATGAACGGAAAATCGGTGATTGTTGTTTCATCTGAAATGCCCGAACTCCTCGGAATAACCAACCGGATAATGGTAATGAGCAACGGACGCATGGCCGGTATAGTCGATACCGATAAGACCAGTCAGCATGAAATATTCAACCTGGCAATGAAATTCCTTAACAATAACAAAGAGGCTGAAGTATGAGTGAGGTTAAAAATGCCGCGGTTCTGGGCATAAACAGGGACCGGTGGAAATCTTTCTTTACCAACAATGCAATCTACATAGTAATCGTCGCAATGATTCTGTTCATTGTCATATCGGAACCGTCGTTTCTGTCGATTCCTGTTCTTCGCAACATAGCAACCCAGAGCGCCGTCAGGCTTATTCTTGCCTTCGGTGTGGCCGGGATAATTATCCTGCAGGGAACCGATCTTTCACTGGGACGTCTTGTAGGCTTCGCCGCCGTCATTTCAGCGTCGCTTCTCCAGCGACCCGACTACGCCAACCTGTTTTATCCGGAGCTGGGCCAGCTTCCTCTGTTTCTTCCCCTTCTTATATCCTGTGTAGTCATAGGCAGCCTCAGCGCCATAAACGGCTGGGTTGTCGCAAAGTTCAAGATCCATCCCTTTCTGGCTACCCTGGGTATGATGATTACCGCTTACGGAATCCTGTCCATCTATTTTGCTTCGGGCGATCCGGGTCCGCAGCCGATAGGCGGGTTCGATGTCCGGTATACCGAATTTGTCGTTGGCCAGACCCTGGGAATCCCGAATCTTGTCTGGTATGCGGCTATAACCAGCGTATTGGTCTGGATCCTCTGGAATAAGACAACCTTCGGGAAGAATATGTATGCAGTAGGCGGGAACCCTGAAGCGGCGAAGGTTTCCGGGGTTAATGTCATGAAGACCACGGTTCTTGTTTATATCCTCGCCGGGGTTCTGTATGGAGTAGGCGGCTTTCTGGAAGCTGCCCGGATAGGGAGTGCAAATAACGGAACCGGCTTCGGATACGAACTTGATGCCATTGCCGCATGTGTTGTAGGCGGAATCTCCTTTTCCGGGGGAATAGGAAAAGTATCCGGTGCCATTGCCGGTGTTTTAATGTTTACCATAATCAGTTATGGAATGACATTTATCGGCCTTGACCAGTACTACCAGTATATAATCAAGGGAATCATTATTGTGGCTGCGGTTGCAATGGATACCAGAAAGTACCTCAAGAAGGTCTGAATCATGTGCGGGTTCAGGGAGCGGGTAAGTACATCTTCCGCTTTCTGAACCCGTTTTTATTGCCCTGAGACTTACGAGGATGCCCATCATGGCGTCCTCAACACGTATTGAGACAAGTTTACGCAGATCCCGCTCCAAATCGCCTCAAGGCTTTCTGCACTTTTTTCAAATCTGTGAGACACTGTATGGTATGTATAATAAAAAAAAGTATGAACATTCCGACCCCGATGGATATCATGACCTTTTCGTATATGGAGATAATGAAGATTATCTCCTTTTTTTACAACAATTTTTTCTGGATGTTTGCAGTCATAAAGGCTGCAGCATGGTTTTTTACGGTCCCGAAGAAACGTGTCAGGTCCTGAAACGAATTGTGAGCTTCTGGAAGCTGGGTGACAGGAAATGCGCAGTCACCATTTCCATTGTCCCCATGGAAAGCTTTTCGGATCCCCATGAGTGTTTCAACAGAAAACTGTTTTTAATCTCCCTGAAAGAAGTATTTGAAGCCAGCGCGTCGGAACGCATTTACAGCTGTGTAGATATGAATCTTCCTCTTTCTGCAATAAGGAATGAAAAAGCGATAGTATGCTTTATCGACGACCTTAACAGGGCCTGTTCCGGTTTGACGGTAAACGGGGTCTGTTCCCTGTTCTGCCTGAACATCGGAAAAGAACATGAGCGCAGAAATTTCATAAGGCAATTCCGGAAAGTCTATTTTCCGGAAAAGGTATACCGTACTGCAGGTATATGCCGGCTACTGGAGGACCAGATCGATGGTGCGGAAAGGGGGATTGCGGAACTGCTTGCGGGAAGCAGGCCCTGTTCGGAAAATCTTTTTTCGGGAATGTTCCACGGTCATTTCGGGGAACATTCGGTTTCTCCGGAAAAGAAGGATGAGCCGTCGGAAGAGCGCTTTCTGAAAGAGGTGCTGTGGATCAGCGATCAGCGGGGCAGGCTTACGTATGTCTCTTCTTCTATCAAACCGATATCCGGAAGAGATAAGGGAATGTATATAGGAAAGAATATTCTCGATGCGGTATCGCCGGAGAATATACAGGTAACAGAGGAAATATATCGTACCGGAATAAGGCATTCCCGAAAAAAGACAGCCGGTCCGCTTGTAAGGAGAGGCACCTTTATTGTAAGGGAAAACCGCAGAATATTTCTTAAGATTTCAATTCTGCCCATAAAAATAGACACGGTGCTTATCGGTTTTATGGGATCGGTTATCTGTGAAGCAGGACCCGGAGTGAATACCGGAATGGAGAGCTCTTTACCCGAAGAACTTACTGAACGTGACCTGCAGATTATTGAATACCTTTTCGAAGGCTATTCCAGCCGGGAGATTGGTGACCGAATGGCTCTTGCAGAGATTACAATCAAAAAGAACCTGACAAGAATCTACAGAATATGTAATGTGGTAAGCCGTACGGAATTGCTGATGAGTATGTGTAAAAGATAACAGAAGGAAGTCAAATCCTACATGGGCGATACAAGATTTGAACTTGTGACTTCTACCGTGTGAAGGTAGCACTCTCCCACTGAGTTAATCGCCCCGCCCATTAAAAAAGCTCCCCCGGACAGACTCGAACTGCCGACCTAGTGATTAACAGTCACCCGCTCTACCAACTGAGCTACAGGGGAAAGTTCCAAAGAACGTGTGTAATCTACACAAAAGGAGCGTCCCTTGTCAACGCCTTTGAGGAACTATTTTTGCAATACTTTTACCGCAAAAAGGACAGCTGCCGTCTGTATTGAGCCTGCTTTTAATGCTGTAGCCCTTTCTCTCGACAACCATGTTTCCGCAGTCCGGACAGATGGTGTCGCTCTTTGCGGCAATATTTCCGGGGTAGACGAAAGAAAGATACTTCCCCGCAGCTTCCGCAGCTTTCAGGACCGAAGCGGCGGAGGCTGACGGAATTGTGTACTTGTATGCCGGATGGTAGGCCGAGAGGTGCCAGGGTATATCCCGGTTAAGACCTGCGATGAACCTGGCCGATGAGTCGATCTCTTCGGGACTGTCATTTTTTCCGGGAATAAGAAGGGTGGTAATCTCCGTATGCACCTTCATCCCGACCGCAATTTCGATGAAGCGTTCCACCGGATCAAGTTTTCCCTTTACAATCTGACGGTAGAAAGAATCGCTTTTCCCCTTCAGGTCGATATTTACCGCATCCACCGCGGAAAGCAGTTCCCTTGCGGGAGCTTCATTAAGATAGCCGTTTGTTACAAGAATGACGGCAAGCTCTGCTTTATGCGCATGGGCAGCAGCCTCCAGAAGGTACTCAATATGCAGGGAGGGTTCGGAGTAGGTAAATGCCACTGAAGGGAGGCTTTCCCGGAGAGCCGCCTTTATCAGTTCATCGGGAGGGATACAGGATTCGGAAGGACGTACGGTTTTTTCAAATTCTTTGCTTATCCGGAAATTCTGACAGAAGGGACAGTCCAGGGTGCAGCCGTAAAAACCGACTGAAAAGGTTTCTGTCCCGGGAAGAAAGTGATAGAGCGGTTTTTTTTCAACCGGATCGACACCTGCGGACGATACAAGACCGTACCAGGGCAGGCTCATTTTTCCTTCGGAATTGATGCGGACCGAACAGCGACCCGTTTTACCGTTTTTTATGAGACAGTCGTTGGGACACAGGAGGCACCTGATAGCCTTCTTTAAATCGCCCGATTCCGCCGGGCGGTACCAGGCTGCCGTTCCACGCATTCTTACTGACCGTTTATTACGGCATTCAGGCGGTCAAAGGAAGAAAAGCGTTTTATGGGATCCGCCACTTCGAAGGGCCGGTACTCAATACCGAGAGCCCCTTTCGGGACCCATATCCGGGCCATCGGTATTGTCCTTCCGTCCTCGGTAACATTATTCCGGTCCGCCTCATAATAAACAATATCCTGTATAAGGAACTCATAAAAATGAACTGTTTTTTCGGTCGGATCAATAATAAGAAGCATCTTTTCGGCATCGTACGGATGTTTCCGGGGTGAACCGATGAAAACAACGGAATCTCTTGTCCGTTCCTTTCTCATATCGTACGTTTCCATCTGAAAAATAGGCTGTGATTCCAGATATTTTCGAATACTCATAACATAATTATATATGAAAAGCTATGAAAAAAAAAGTCCCGGCGTTCCGGGACCTTTCATATGCACTTGGTCACGTTAAAGATTTTTTCAAGGCCTTTTGTCTCTCGTTTTCAAAAACTGCATCAAGGGCTTCGGTACATCCCACGGGGAGTTCCAGAAACTTGAAAGATACGGGTCCGCTGTTGTGGGTAATTTTTACGGAGACCTCAAAGTATGTACCGGCTATATTGAGGGTGCACAAATCTATCTGCAGGCCCGGATTAAGGTCCATCGTGGTGGAGGCGTCTTCTGCGATAAAAAGGAGCCCCCCTCCGGAAATGTCATCAATTCTGCCGGTAATTATACGGAGCGTTTTTGGATGAGTGAACATGAAATCAATATCATTTCGCCCTGTAAGCGGGTATCTGCGGTCAAAACGTTTATCATCCCAGACTGCGTAACGGGCAAGAATATCTTCGAGCAGCATCAGATCTTCCGGATTGCTGAAATCTTCACGGACTATTGCGTTCACCCCCAGGGCGCCTGCTTTTGATCCTTCTTCATCACTGAAATGCTCGCTGCGAAGCAGGATGAAGGGCTTCTGGTCTGCGTCGGAAGCCTGACGGAACAGTTGAATAAAAGGTTTCCAGTGCCTGGGGTAGTCGACGGCGCTGAAAATAACTATTTCCGGAGCAACTTCATCAATATTGTCCATGGCCTTCAGGGGATTGGAATAGTGGATAAAGACAAAGCCCTGAGGAGACAGATGCTCCACAACCTTGTGCTTTATGGAATCCTTTTCAATAACGAGCATCGCCTTCATCTTATTCCGTCCCGAGATTTCTTACATAGTAGTCGCGGATCATCCAGTAGCCTCTGTCCCTGCTCAGCAGATAGGTATATTTGCGGTTTTCGGAAAAGTCCGGATATTCGAATGTCTGGATTACCTCCACGCTTGCCTCCGAAGGAGTGTAAGAGGTATTTACTATTGCAAACCTGGTGGGGACAACAAGAATATCAGTATCCACCTGGCGTTTCTGGAGAGCTTCACGGTACTGTTCGACCATGCGGAACCGTTCCTGCTCCGATTTGTTGCGGTATTCGGCTCTAAGTCTGGGATCCTGAAGCATGAGTTTTTCCACATCGAGATAGAGAAAAAACTTGGGCCATTCACTGCGCTGACGGGCGTTAAGCATATATGCCACAACCTCGTCGGGAGGGAGTTTTTCCCGGACAAGTATTCTGCCGGTTTCGGCATCGAGTTTTTCCCGGTAAGCCGGAATATCCGACAAATGAGGATGAATCTGTATGGTAAGAGTATTGGATGTGAGAGAGGATTCCGTACTGGAGATCATGTGGTTCCTGTTGAGGTCAGGAAAAAAGCTTCCCTGGATGGTATAGACGCCGGGAACCTCGATGTTAACATAATCCCTTAAATCTGCTATAAATGAATACTCTTCGCCGGGCAGGAGCACCATCTCGCGGTAGAATACCCGTTGACTGGAGCTGCGCTCTATTTTAAAGTGTTCAGAATGCTCCAGGGGAAGATTTCTGAGATTCCGTACGTCAAAATCGAGATTGAACAGACGATTTTCGGCTGCATGGAAACGGTATGGGGATGATTCGTTGTTTTTCAACGTCAGATGCAGATTTATTGCCGTTTGGGGTGTATACACCGTCCGGTCATAAAGCCGTACCATCAGCTCTACCGCCCCAAGCCCGAAGAGCGGAAGAATGAGGAGCTGAATGAAACACACTAATAATACTTTCTTTGTCATGAAGCTCTCCCGTCGCATCATTTCTATTTTCGGTTAAAACGATGATAACATTATTTATAAATCAATTAAACGATCTTCTTAAAGTATATCGTCCTCAAAAAGAACTTTTCGGACAGATAAAGGATGGAAACTTCCCTATCGAGCTGGAAGGACCCGAGGGTTTCTTTCTGGCATACCTTATCAATGCGCTTTTTCAGAAGGGAAAGGGCACCATTCTTGTAGTTTCTCCGACCGAACAGGAGGCAAGACAGCTTATTGGCGATTTGTCTCTCCTCACTGATAAGGCCTATGCCTTTCCCTGGTGGGAAAAGGTTCCCTACAGCGGTGCAAGGGTACAGCCTCATGTGGCGGCCGAACGTCTGCATTATCTGGTGCAGATGCTGAAGGGCGATCACTTTATCCTGGTAGCATCTCTCCGGGCATTCCTTTCTCCGGTACCTCCTCCCGAACTGATCAGAAGCATGCTTATTCCGATCAGGACCGGCGACGCCATTGAGCCCTTGAGTCTGCAGGAACGGCTGATCCGCTATGGTTATCTGAAGGTGCCGAAGGTTTCGGTACCGGGAGAATTCGCCCTGAGAGGGGAAGTCCTGGATATTTTTCTGGGAGGAGAAGAGGAGCCCTCACGGATCGTATTTGAATGGGATGAGGTCGAAAAGATTACCCGCTTTGATCCGGATACGCAGAAATCGACAAGTGAAATGAAGATGGTATCCCTCCATCCGCTTCAGGAAATAATATGGGATGATGAACGGATTGCGGCTCTTTCCGATTTGCTTCCGGCCAGCAGGCAGAAAAAACAGTTTCTGGAAGATCTGTCCGAGCGGAGAACCTGCAGGGACGAAGAGAACTTTTATGCCGCAAGCTTTGTCACACCTTCATCCATTGTGGACTATCTGGACAAGGATGCGATACAGCTTCTCTTTCAGGACGACCGCCTGCTTGCCGGAGCCGCCAGCCTGGTAAAGGAATATCAGGAGCTTTACCGAAAGGCCCGCGGGGAAGGGGTCCCGGCTCCGCGGCCGGATTCTATCCTCCTCGATTATGATAAGCTTGTTTCTCTTCATAAAAAGACCATAACCATACCCGCCATAAAAAATGCCCAGTCTCCGGGCCGGCTTCGTTTCCCATTTTCCGGACCGCGCAGCTTTTTCGGGAACATCCAGTACCTGAAAAGCGAACTGGCCAATCTGAAAGATTCCGGCTACACAATATCCATCTTTGCGGAATCCGAAAGTCAGGCGGTCCGGGTGGAACAGCTGGTATCCGATGAGGAGATTACGGTCTTTCCGGCACCCATATCTTCCGGCTTTTCCCTGCCCGAGCTCAAGTTCATCGCCATCCAGGAAAATGAAATTTTCGGAAGACGGAAACGGATACCAGCTTCGGTAAAAAAATCAAAAACCGCAGCCATCGATACCTTCGTCGAACTGAATCCCGGAGACCTGGTAGTCCATGTAAATTACGGAATAGGCCGCTTCTTCGGAATAGACCGGATAAGCGCAGCAGGTACCGAACGTGATTACATCAAGCTGGAATATGCCGACGAGGAGATGATTTTCATCCCCATCGAACAGGTGAACCTTATTCAGCGCTACATCGGCCAGGAAGGCCAGCAGCCGCGGCTGGATAAGCTTGGAGGGAAGTCCTGGGAAAACCGTAAAGCGAAGGTCCGCAAATCGGTGGAAGATCTTGCCGAACGGCTTATTGCTCTCTATGCAAAACGGAAAGAGGCCCGGGGATTCGCCTTTGATGAAGACACGGACTGGCAGATAGAGTTTGAGGCCGAATTCCCCTACCAGGAGACACCGGATCAGCTCCGCTGTATCGAAGAGGTGAAGGAGGACATGGAGAGCCATAAACCGATGGACCGCCTGGTCTGCGGCGATGTCGGCTACGGTAAAACCGAGATTGCCATGAGAGCGGCTTTCAAGGCGGTAGTGGCGGGCAAGCAGGTGGCATTTCTGGCTCCGACAACCATTCTGGCGGAACAGCATTTTGAGAATTTCACCGAACGTTTCAAGCGCTACCCCGTATCGATCGAAATGGTAAGCCGATTCGTGCCCAAAAAAAAGCAGCACAAGGTACTTGCCGCTACCGCCGCGGGTGAAGTTGATCTGCTTATCGGAACCCATCGGATACTTCAGAAAGACGTCATGTTCAAGAATCTCGGACTCATCGTAATTGATGAAGAACAGCGTTTCGGCGTCAAGGACAAGGAGCGTCTGAAGGAACTCAAGAATTCGGTTGATTCGCTCTCCCTTTCGGCCACGCCTATTCCGAGAACGCTTCACATGTCGCTTCTGAAAATACGCGACATATCGCTTCTCACGACCGCGCCCAGCAACCGCAGACCCATTGAAACTTCCATTCAGGAGTTCAATGAAGAGGTAATCGCCCAGTCAATCCGAAAGGAACTTGCACGGGGAGGTCAGGTTTTTTATCTTCACAACCGCGTGGAAACCCTTCCGCATGTACGAGGTTTTCTTGAAAGACTGATCCCCGAAGCACTCGTTGAAGCGGCCCATGGACAGATGAGCAGCAGCGAACTGGAAGATGTGATGCACCGCTTTATCCACGGCGCTTTTCAGGTGCTGGTGGCTACGACCATTATAGAGAACGGTATCGACATCCCCAATGTAAATACCATCATCATCGATCGTGCGGATATGTACGGTATAAGTCAGCTCTATCAGCTCCGGGGCAGGGTCGGCCGATCCGACCGAAGTTCCTATGCCTACCTCTTTTATCCGGAACGCCAGGCTCTTTCGGAGATAGCCATGAAACGGCTGCAGATAATAAGCGATTATACCGAACTGGGCTCGGGCTTTAAAATAGCCATGAAGGATATGGAAGTGAGAGGCGCCGGAAACCTTCTGGGGCGGCAGCAGCATGGAGAAATTCTTTCGGTCGGTTTTGATATGTATCTGAGAATACTCGACGAAGCGGTAGCGGAAATGAGCAGGCATCCCGGGGATGAGGAGGCTCCCGTGGAAGTCTACCTGGAACTCGATTATTCCGGCTACATTCCCGATTCCTACATAAGCGATGCGACCGAAAAAATGGAAGTGTACAAAAAAATTGCCTCGATTCAGCTCGATGAAGATCTGCAGCAGGTTGTGGCGGAGCTTCACGACCGGTTCGGACCCATTCCCGACGAGGTACTCAGCCTGCTGGCTATAAGCGAAATACGCATTTTCTGCCGAAGAATGTCCATACAGTCGCTTCGTGAGCGCCGGGGTCATGTGGAGATAGAATTCGGCAGGGTATCGAAGATTTCGGCCCAGAAGGTTGTCAGACTGATAGCCGAAAGCGGCGGAAGCATCAAAATCAACCCCAAACAGCCGAATGTGCTTACCATGGACACCCAGGCTATTGGTCTGAAAGAGAAATCAGAATTCATTAGAGAAAAGCTTCAGGCTTTGGTATAATGCGGGGCGGGAGGAAGGATGAAAAAAAAGACCTTTGATCTTATATGCAGTGTCGGTGAACTGACCGGTATTTTCCACAAGAAGACCAATATCAACGGACTCCTTCATATCGTGGTCAAGCTTATTGCACGGCATATGGAAACAGAGGCGTGTTCCATCTTTCTTCTTGATGATGTAAGCGGAAAGCTTGTCCTGAGGGCGACCGAAGGGCTCAATCCGGATATGATCGGGACTCTTTCCCTGCTTCCGGGAGAAGGGATTACCGGTACAAGTCTGAAGGAGTCGCGGGCTATCAGCGTACCCCGGGGGTCCGAAGATCCCCAGTTCAAATATGTCGAAGGTATTTTCGAAGAGCGATATGAAAGCTTTCTCGCCGTTCCAATACATCATTCAAAAAACAGGCTGGGCGTAATTGTCCTGGAAGACAGCAGGCCGGACTATTATACGGACCGTGATAAACGGGCTCTCGGCACGATAGCCAGCCAGCTGGCCGCCTTTCTTGAGAACGCCAAACTGCTGCTTGAACTTCGCAACAGGAATGACAGCGGCGGGAACGGAAAGAAAAAGGTGAAAGAGGATGAGGGCGGTTCCGCCATTAAGGATTTCTATCGCGGAGAGGCGGCATCGACCGGCATCGCCATGGGAAGAGCGGTGCTGGTAAGCGGCGGCGGCAAGGATCTCCTTCTCAGTGCGGGAGGCGGAGAATACCGGGAGAGTGCCGAATCCTTTGAGGAAGCCCTGGAGAAAACCAAAAAGCAGCTGGAGCTTCTTCAGCAGCACATGGAAGACTCTCTTTCAGAGGTTGGTTCGCTCATTTTCGGAAGTCACCTGCTCATGCTCAGCGATGATGATTTTTCCGGATCCATGAGAAAACATATCCGGAACGGCATTACTCCCGCAAAGGCCGTTGAAAAAGTGGTGAACGAGTATGTCATGCTCTTTATCAACAGCAAGAATGTGAATATTCAGGAAAAGGTTCATGACGTAAAGGACCTTGGCCACCGCCTTCTCAAGAACCTTCTGCGTACCGACAGTGAAGATGGCGATTATACCGGCCAGATTGTAGTTGCACAGAATCTGCTTCCGTCGGAACTGGTCAAACTCGGTGTGCAGAATACCGAGGGATTTGTCCTTTTCGGAACCGGCATGACCAGCCATATTTCCATTCTTGCCAGATCGCTTGAGGTTCCCGTCATTCTGCTCCGGGATAAAGAGTTCTTTATCCATGCGGGTAATCAGCTGCTTATTCTGGATGCATATCAGGGCACGGTAATTGTAGATCCTGCGGAAGAAGTAAGCGAACGTTATCTGGATATAGAACAGCAGGAACAGAAGCGCAGACGGGGCATCTGTGAAGAACCTTTTACCCCCGTCGTCCTGAAGAACGGAAAAACAATAGAACTGCAGGCCAACATCAATATTCTCAGTGATATCCATTCTGCGGTAAAATCCGGTGCTACAGGAGTAGGCCTGTATCGGAGCGAATTCCTTTTTCTTATCCGCAACGACTTTCCGACCGAGGAAGAACAGCTTGTTATCTATGAAAAACTGCTCAATCAGATAGACAATGTAACCTTCCGCACCTTCGACCTTGGTGGAGACAAGGTGCTCCGATCCGAAAGCTCCTCCAGGGAAAACAATCCTTTCATGGGACTCCGGTCTCTGCGCTATGCTTTGAAGCACCGGGATACCTTTAAATCTCAACTGCGTGCCATCCTGAGAGCGGCGGTCGGAAAACAGATCAGGATACTTTTCCCTCTTGTTACCGGACCCGAAGATTTCCTTGAAGCGAAGGCGGTCGTTGATGAATCACTCGCTGAGCTCAGGAAAGAAAAGCTTCCCCATCTCCAGGATCCGAAACTGGGCGCCATGATCGAGCTCCCTTCGGCAGCTCTGCTTATCCGCGAAATTGCGGAGCATGCGGATTTTGTTTCCATCGGAACAAACGATCTTGTTCAGTATACCCTCGGCGTTGACAGGACCAATGAAAAAGTTGCACATCTGTATAAGCAGGATCATCCCTCGGTCTTGAAGCTTCTGAAAATGATAGCCGACGGGGCGTCCGAAGCCGGCTGTCCCGTAAGCGTCTGCGGAAACAGTGCCGCCGACCCTGTAATGCTCCGTTTTTTCATAGAATCAGGTATTTACTCCTTCAGTGTTGACCCGCGCTCCTTTCTCGAAGTAAAAGATACACTTCAGAACATTTTACAGGAAATGAATCTCAGCTGAGAGCGGAGTACGGTACCATCATGGAAAAAGCGGAAAAAAAGATTCGCAGTTATATAACAAGAGCCGGGCGTGAAAGTCCGTCGCAGAAGCGCGCACTGGAAGAACTGCTGCCGGAGTACGGCTGCATGGCGGAGGAGGGCGTGCCCCTTCCTCTCGACTCCTGGTTTCCGGAACGCAGCTCCCTTGTGCTGGAAATCGGTTTCGGTATGGGGGAAGCAAGCGTGGAAATAGCAAAATCGCGTCCCGACTGCTCCTTTATAGCTGTTGAGGTCCATAAACCGGGAATCGGGAGACTTCTGAACGAAATTGAACGGGAGAAGCTGCAGAATATCCGGGTGGTACAGGGCGATGCCGACATTGTGGTGAACAGCATGTTACCTCCCGAATCTCTTTCGGGAGTTCATGTATTCTTCGCCGATCCCTGGCCCAAAAAGAAACATCATAAGAGAAGACTCCTTCAGGCCCGGTTTCTCGGAGAACTAGCCTGCAGACTGGCGCCGGGCGGCTATATCTATGCCGTGACGGACTGGGAGGATTATGCGTACTGGATTCTTGAAGAAGCCGGAAAGGTGGAATCTCTGAAGAATCCCAGCAGAGGATTCTCGCCCCCCATTGCCTGGAGGCCAAGGACCAGGTTTGAAAAGAAAGGTCTGGACAAGCAGCACTCCATCAGGGAAATATGGCTCGAGAAGGTGTAATGCTGATCTCTCGCTTGCATAAAAACGCAATATATACCATTATTTGCCGGGAAAACAGTTTACTTTGACGGGAGGGTATTCGTCATGGATGGACATCTCAATTTAACAAAGCTTTCCGATGTGCTACTGAAAAATAATCAGATCGATCCCTCTTACTTCAACCGCTACGATGTCAAACGCGGTCTGAGAAACAATGACGGAACGGGAGTGCTTGTCGGGCTGACCCAGATCGGTGATGTACACGGGTATATTGTCGATGAGAAGGAGAAGGTACCGGTTGAAGGACGTCTGCGTTACCGGGGAATCGATGTGGCCGATCTCGTTGACGGCTTTCTCAAGGAAAAACGGCTCGGTTTTGAAGAGACCGTCTATCTGCTGCTTTTCGGTCAGCTTCCCAGGAAGGATGAGCTCGTCGATTTCAGAATGCTTCTCGCGGAAGAGCGCATTCTTCCCGACGGTTTCACCGAAGATATGATTCTTACCGCCCCCAGTTCCAATATAATGAATAAACTTGCCAGGAGCGTTCTGGCAGCCTATTCGTACGATGATAATGCCGAGGACTCATCGGTAGAGAACGTACTGCGTCAGTCCATCAAGCTTATTGCCCAGTTCCCGGTTTTTGCCGCCTACGCATTTCAGGCGAAGCAGCACTATTATGAAAATGAAACCCTTTTTATTCATTCACCGGATCCTGAGATGAGCACTGCGGAGAATCTCCTTAGACTGATCCGGAATGACGGTAAATTCACGGACCTTGAAGCGGAGCTGCTTGATCTGGCGCTTGTTCTTCATGCCGAACATGGCGGTGGAAACAACTCTGCATTTACTATTCATGTTGTCTCTTCTTCGGACACGGATACCTACTCTGCGGTGGCGGCTGCTGTCGGTTCGCTGAAGGGGTCAAAGCATGGCGGCGCGAACATAAAAGTCCGGGACATGATGGAAGATATCAAGAAAAGCGTTTCCGAATGGGACGATGAAGAAGAAGTTGCAAAATATCTCGAAAAGATTATCAGAAAAGAGGCATATGACCGTTCAGGGCTTGTATACGGAATGGGTCATGCCGTCTATACCCACAGCGATCCCAGAGCGGTTCTGCTGAAAGGGAAGGCGAAAGATCTTGCAGCCGAAAAGGGGCTGGAGAACGAGTTTGAATTATACAAACTTGTGGAGCGCCTTACTCCCTCGATCTTTTCGAGAATAAAGGGTTCGGACAAGGTTATATCCGCAAACGTGGATTTCTACTCCGGTTTTGTCTACGACATGCTCGATATTCCTAAAGATCTCTATACGCCAATATTCGCCGTGGCCCGAATCGCCGGATGGTGCGCGCACCGTATAGAAGAGATTATAAACGGCGGCAGAATCATGCGGCCCGCCTACAAGCATATACGTACAGTCCAGAGGGAGTATGTACCGCTTGTTGATCGCGGATAGCATGACAGTACAATAAAAAAACCGGCCGGAATGTAATACTCCGGTCGGTTTTTTTTGTCTTTCCGTTTTGTCTTATTCTTCCTGTTCCCTCTGAGCCTTCGCTTCGGCAATAACCTGTTCGGCATTTTTACCCGTAAGGTTGGCATAGTGATCAAACTCAAGTTCGAAACTGCCCGTGCCGCTTGTCAGTGAACGGAGGTCGATCGCATAGCGAAGCAGTTCCGCCTGGGGAACTTCAGCATCTATCTCCACAATGCCGCCGCCGAGGGGCTCCTGTCCGAGAACCTTTCCTCTTTTTCCTGAAAGATCCGAGAGAATCTCTCCAAGGTACTGGTCGTCGGCGAAAACCCTCAGTTTCATTATCGGTTCAAGGAGAACTACTCCCGCTTTTTCAAGGCAGGCCCTCAGTGCGCCCTTGGCTGCCATCTTGAAAGCCATTTCCGAACTGTCGACAGGATGTTCCTTACCGTCGGTAATGACAGCTCCGACATCAACAATCGGATAGTGGGCGAGAAAGCCCTCTTCCATTCCTTCGATCAGTCCCTTTTCAATGCCGGGCATGTAACCGCGGCTTATGGAACCGCCTTTAATGGCGTTATCGAAAGAAAACTTTTCACCCCGGGGAAGAGGATTAATTTCCATTACAACTCTTCCGTACTGACCGTGACCTCCGGTCTGCTTCTTGTGGGTATACTCGGCACCGGCAGACTTTGTTATTGTCTCTCGGAACGCAACTCTGGGTGTTTTTGTTTCGACCTCTATCTTCTGTTTGGTCCGTATTCTGTCCAGAATAATGTTGATGTGAAGTTCTCCCATTCCGCTGATTACGCTTTCCTTGGTTTCCGTATTGAAAGTAATCGTAAAAGTGGGATCTTCTTCACTGGCCCGATGAAGAAACTCATTAAGCTTGTCTTCCGATTTTTTGCTTGCGGCGTTAACCGTAAGGCTGTAGACAGGCTGAGGAAGTGCAAGTTTATGATAGTTCACTATATTGCCGCTGCTGCAGAGAGTGTCATTGGTTCTGATGCTGTCAAGTTTGGTAAGAATACCAATGTCGCCCGCTACAAGCTCTTTCACCTCAATAAGCTTTTTACCGATGGTCCGATATATTTTGGAACTTTTTTCCTTCCTCTTTTCTCTGGGGTTGTACAGCTCGCTGTCCGCCGTAAGAATTCCGGTAATAACCTTTACATAGCTCAATTTTCCGCTGAACTGATCAATGGTGGTTTTGAAAACAAGACAGCTCATCGGCTTATCCTGGTCAATTTCAACCTCTATCTCGTTGCCTTCTTCATCATCGGCTATTTCATCTATATGTTCTGGACTGGGCGCGTTGTTTGAAATGAAATTAAGCAGGCTGGCTATTCCGTTATTGTTGGATGCGCTTCCGCAAAGCACCGGAACAATCTTGTTGTCCCGCAGACCTTCGCGCAGTCCCAGTCGGATCTCTTCTTCGTTGAGCGTACCTTCCTCGAAATACTTTTCCATCAGATTATCGTCGCCCTCGGCGGCGGATTCGATCATCTGAAGTCGATATTCCGCAACAAGATCATTCATTTCCGCAGGAATATCGGCAGGCTCATCTTTTTCTGCTGCTTCATGCACCATGTAAGCCTTGTTTTCGATCAGGTTCACGATTCCCTTAAAATCGGTACCGTCTCCTATGGGAATGGTAACGGGGACAAATGTCTTCTCGAACTTGCTCTTCAGATCGTCAAAGGTTTTCTGGAAACTGGAATATTCTTTATCAAGTTCATTTATAAAAACTATCCGCGGCATGTTGCGGCCATCGAGGCGGCGCCAGAGCTTGATGCTTTCTATCTGAACACCCGAACGCGCGGATACTGTCATAACTGCCGATTCGGAAGCACGGAAGGCACAGACCACTTCTCCTACAAAGTCCGCCGTTCCCGGTGTGTCCAGCAGATTTATCTGGTGACCCTTCCATTCAAGGGAGGCGAGAGCGGTATGAATCGACATTACCCGTTCCTGTTCCTCGTCGGTGTAATCACTCACCGATTTTCCCGAATCGACACTCTCAGCTTTCGGAATAACACCACCATTGTAGAGAATCTGTTCTAATAAGGTGGTTTTTCCCGTGCCGTTATGTCCAATGATAGCTACATTTCTGATGTCGGCTGAGGTAAAACTCATGACAGTCTCCTTTTGCTTGTTTGATTGATCTACTATAAGAGCTGGATTTTCAGTTGTCAACAAAAAGCTCATAGTACTCTAATCAAGTGGAAAAGCAGGGAGCGCTTACAGGAGCAGGTAAAAGGAAGCGGCGAGAACCAGGGGCATGCTTATTACCGATGCGGGATAGGTAATCATCTCCCCGGCGGCTATATAGGCCACCTGTTCTTCGCTGCCGTACTGTTTTGTCGCGATCATGAGATTGGTGGAGGGGGGAACCGCCGCCTGAAGCACCAGCGCAAGCTTTATGGGTACCAGGAGAAAACGGGGGATCCATGAAGGATCAAGCGGTTTCAGGATAAGAAGGAGCAGAAGCGGATATATGAGGAGTTTTACCAGAACCAGAAAAACATAATCTTTTCTTATCCGGAATGCTCCCGGGGGAATTGTCGCAAGAATTCCGCCAAGAGAAAGCAGGATAAGGTCCAGACCGAGCTTTGAAGGGATGGTAAGAATATTCTGTGCGAAGGGAAGGAGCGGTTCATGGAAACCGAAAAACGATATGAGAAAACCGCTTATTATTCCGATGGTCGGACCGTTCAGGCGGAATTTCCCGCCGCCTTTCTCTCCTCCCAGAAGAGGACTTGAAAGTCCCCAGAAAAATGAACTGAAACCGAATATCCAGAAAAACATAAAGACCATAAGCTCGGGTGGTGCGAATGATTCCATAATGGGCAGAGCCACGTAACCGGCATTCTGAAAAGAGAAAAGAAGAATAAATTCCCGGCGGTGCCTTCTTTCGCCAAGCGCAAGAGGGGCAAGCAGAGATGCCAGAAGCATCTGAAGAAGAAGAAATACGATACTTCCCAGAAAAAAAGCGATCATGAACCCGAACCCGGCATCGGCTGCTCCGCTCCAGCCTATAATGAAATTACGGATAAAATAGACCGGAAGGAAAAAGTTCATGGTGAGGAACAGAATAAATTTAAGATGCCGCTCTTTAAGGGGGGTGAACCTGAATAGTATATAGCCGCCGGCGGTGAACGCGACAAGGCGTGCAAGGGCAAGAAAAAGAATTGAATACATTCCGGAGTGTTGCGGGAGAGCTAAAGCCCTCCCTCCTTTCTCTGGAAATGACTGAACTCCATGGCGAAGGTTCCCCGGCCCTGGGTAATGGAACGAAGCGCCGTGGAATAACCGAACATTTTTACCATTGGAACTTCCGTACGAATATGTTCGGTTGCAAGCTTGCTTTCCAGGCTTTCAATGACGCCTCCGCGGCTTGTTATATGGCTCATTACCTCGCCGACGAACTCTTTGGGGCACATGACATCAACCTTCATAACCGGTTCAAGGAGAACGGGCCCAGCTTCCCGGCAGGCGGAATCAAATCCGAGAGAGCCCGCCGCTTCAAATGCGGCAGGGGTGGCCGTCAATTCATCATAGACCGCATCGACAAGGGTCGCCTTGATATCCGCCACGGGGTATCCGTACATGATGCCGCCGCCGAAGGCATTGGTGACACCCCGCTGAACAGCGTCATGGAATTCCCGGGGAAGCTTTTTCTGATCCACAAGAGATTCGAAGATGGTCCCTTTTCCCCTGGTCAGCGGTTCAACCTCAAGAACAATCTCCGCACTGTTTTCCTTGCCGGAAATAAGACGGTGAAAACGTTCGGTGTGGGTATATTTTTTACTGATCGATTCCCGGTATGTTACCTGGGGATTACCGATTCTGGCATCGACCTTGAAATCCTTAAGAATGCGGGTCATGAGAACATCCAGGTGCAGTTCTCCCATTCCCGAAATAAGCAGCTGGCCGGTATCCGCATTCTCACGGACCGTAAAGGTGGGATCTTCCCGCTGAAGCTGGTCGAGAACCTTCTGGAGTTTTTCCTGATCGCTGGCAGTCTTGGGTTCAATGGCAACGGAAATAACCGGTTCGGGAAACTGCATCGGTTCGAGAGATACCTGGTATCCTTCGGTACCGATGGTGTCGCCTGTCTGGGCAATCTTAAAACCGACTATAACGGCTATGTCCCCGGCTTCCACTGAATCGACGGATTCGCTGCGATTGGAGTGCATTCGCAGAATCCTGTTGATGCGTTCCTTTTTACGTTTGCTTATGTTGTATACGGTCTGACCTTTTTTCAGGCTTCCGCTGTACATGCGGATAAAACTGAGTGCGCCCATTTCCCGGTCAAACTGTATCTTGAACACCAGGCCAAGCGGGTGCTGCTTCTCGTCTATTTCAATGGCAACCGCTTTGTCCTGCTTCAGATGGCGGCCCTCAATAAGGGGCGCTTCCCATGGCGAGGGAAGATAGTCGATGACAGCGTCAAGGAGAGGCTGAACTCCGATATTTTTCAGGGAGGCGCCTACGAAAACAGGAATAATATTTTTCCCTATGGTTCCCCTGCGGATGGCCTTTTTAATCATCTCCGGAGGAATCTCTTTTCCATCAAGATAGAGCTCGGTTATCTCGTCTGAGAAGGCCGAAAGCTGGTCGATAAGATGATCCCGCCATTCGGAAGCCAGAGCCTCGTACTCCGGGCTGATTGCTTCGACATGCATTTCGCTGCCGTAGGAGGTTGGCTCGAAGGTAATTATCTGTCTGTTTATGAGATCTATAATACCGGAGAATTCTGATTCTTTTCCGATGGGAAGGTAGACCGGAACGGGATTCGCCTTGAGTTTGTTCTTGATTTCATCAATAACGCCGAAGAAATCGGCGCCGAGACGGTCCATTTTGTTGATATAGGCAATCCTCGGGATGGAATAGTGGTCCGCCTGATGCCATACCGTTTCAGACTGGGGCTCAACTCCTCCGACGGCACAGAACACAGCAACGGCCGAATCGAGCACCCGAAGGGAGCGTTCCACTTCGGCTGTAAAGTCCACATGTCCCGGAGTATCGATAATATTTATCTGGGTATCTTTCCAGTAACAGGTTGTGGCTGCCGAAGTTATGGTTATGCCGCGATCCTGCTCCTGCTCCATCCAGTCCATTGTGGCTTCGCCGTCGTCGACCTCACCAATCCTGTGGCTCTTTCCTGTATAAAAAAGAATTCTCTCTGTTGTTGTCGTTTTTCCCGCATCAATGTGTGCCATGATGCCGATATTCCGCATTCGCTTAGTTTCCATACCGCTCCATCCTGTCTGATAAAAGGATCATAACATAAAAAGCTGAAAGGATTCAATCTTATGGTTCTTAAGGAGCTGGTTCTTCAGGAGAGGAGAAGGGAGAGGTAGCGCTCTATCCGGGAGGAAAGAATATCGATGCTGAAATACCGGGCTTCGCGGACGGTCTCTTTTCCCTGAAAATAGACAAGTACCGCAGGAATGGTAAAAATAGAGTGCTGCGCGGATATTTCGCCGTTTTGTGTAATATCAACATAGCCGGATTCCACCAGAGGAAAGCCGGCAAGCATTGACTCCAGTTTCGGTCTGATGGACTTGCAGACTCCGCATTCGGGAGAACTGTAATAAACAAGAAAAGCGGAAGATTCTGATATCTTCCGCTTGTACTCTTCTTCAGATGTAATGTGTTCCAGCATGTTATTTCCTGTAATGGGCGATGAGGGACTTGAACCCCCGACATCCTGCTTGTAAGGCAGGCGCTCTCCCAACTGAGCTAATCGCCCGTGCTTCGTGAAAATATCACGAAGTCGCTTTTTTTGTCAATAGAATCGCGTTTAATCGTGTTTAATTAACCGCACTCTCTTCATCCTTAAGCCACAACTCTTTCGGGCGTTTTATTCCCCGCCGTCTTGTCAGAATCAAAAAACTTGCAATGACAAAAAGAAGGTAACCGAGCGCAACGGCCGCGGCAATCCAGAACAGTGCAGGGTTGTTTTTGGTTACACTGTAAGCGGGAAGGTTTATGACCATGATAAACGGGATGGCGAAGAGAAAGGTAAGTCCCGACGAGAACATGTAATCCTGGGCCACAGGGGTTTCAAAATCGGGATCGATAACCCTGAGAAGGGCAAGGCCCGTCGGCATGGTTCCGGTAGAGACACCGAAAATTACAAGCATTCTCTGAAAGCGGTGATCAGTGAATATTCTCGAACAGAACCAGGGAACGGCGACAAGTGCCATAATTCCGGCGAAGCTTGTCATTATGGCGATGGGAATAATGTACTGACCGACTATGACAAGGTTGATCGCCCCAATGGCGGCGGTTACCATCAGGTCCACCGAGAGGCCGGAGATCCGGGTCAGGGTTCCGTTGTCGAAGGTATACTCGAATTTCGCGGCTTTGGCAAAAGATCTGAAGCCCATGGCGACTATGGCGGAGAAGACAAAGTTGATGCCCCACAGATTGGTTGCAAGGTCGACTCCGAGGGGGCCGATCATTGAGAGCAGAAAGCCTATTCCCCTGAGAAGGAAATAGCTAAGGAGGTAGACGACCATTACAAGGGCGACATTGTAGGTAAAGGGATCTATAGCCTCGGTCTCGGTCGTCATATAACTGCCTACAGGTTTTTCATCCTTCGGCTTGATGACACCGGAGCGTATTCTTCTGCTGTTGAGATAGGCAATCTGGTCGGAAGAGAGCCAGCCTTTTCCAATGGCGTAGTTTATCAGAAAGACTCCTCCGAAACAGGCCCACAGAAATCCGACCGCAGCGAAGGTCAGTCCCACTGTTCCGGCCCCGGCAAACCCCATGGGCTCCCATCCCGAACCGATGGCAAAAGCCTGCCCAGGTCCCAGGACAAAACCGAGGGGAAGAAGGAATCCGAAAGCGGGAAAGAGATCCGGGAAAAATGTTTTTATCAGTAAAAAGGTAATAAGAAGACCGAAAAATGCCTGCAGCGCATATTGCGAAAGAACCGAAACCGAGGTTGCAAAGACCGTCCCTCTCGACTTTACTTCGCGTTTGCCGTCCTTGCGAAGGGTCATGGCTATAAAACTGATATTCAGGAGATGGTACACCAGCATGCCGAAGCCTTCATTGGTAAGGCCGAAACGGGGGAGTACAAAGTTATACAAGCCAAGAAGAATAAAACCGGCGGTCAGGGCGTTGGGAATAAGAAAACGCTGAAAAAATTTCACCCGGGTTCTTATCAGCGTTCCCGTCAGAAGGGCAGCGGAGATAACACCCAGATTTATTATGAGGGACCATGGAAAGTTCATATTCGCCTCCTGACGGCATTATTGCATGGTTTAGTCTATATTGGAATAATGATATTGATTCTCAAACCAGTTCTGCAATGCCTCTATCCGGTTAAAAAAAGAATCCTTTTTTGACCGCTCCAGTCCGAAGAAAGAGAGGCTTTTAACCGAACAGACTCCATAAAAGAGCATTCCCTTCTCCAGTGGATGGATAAGGAGGTGGATTTCGAGGGATTCAGGTCCCACCATGGTAATAAACTTGTAACGCATTTTGGTCAGATTATTCATGGAAAACCAGAGTGTCTCTTCATCACCTTCAAAAGAGGTGCTGTAGATGTTGGTGCCGAAGGTCAGGTCTGTCTGTCTGACAAGAAAATCAACCGAATCAGGAAGTTCGTCGAAACGGAGATCTTCCCGGGCCTTGTCTGATTTCACGGAGTCTATAACCACCGATTCGGTAAAGAGGGTGCGCATCCGTTCGCGGGAGGCGGAGTAGTATTCAATGCCTTCCATGGTGCTTACCGAAAAGAGGATGTGCCCGGCCCGTTCGTAGGCTTCCCGGGGTGATTCATTATTGCGGTAGGGAATAAAGTAGAGACTCTCGACACCAAGGGTCGGATCCATGGACGCCACTCTTTCGGCGATTGTTCCGGTCGAGAAGGTCTCCGGAGCGTAGCGGAGTTTTGCCTCTTCCCTGGAAAAAAAGAATCTGGTAAGTCCTTCACCATTTTCGATGCTGCTTACTTCTTCGCTTGTTATATAGGGAACAGCGTTGAGAATGGTCTGTGCTCCCGCTGTTGCCGTACCATATGCCAGAATAAGTATCAATACTGCCGTTTTCCTGTTCATGCCTAGAAGATATACGTCTGTCCGAAGAGTTTCAATCATTTCGAACCTCTTTCATTTCGATTTCTGCCGTGGTATTATTTCCTCATGAACAGTGACTATGAGAGAATCGCATTCAATATATCCGCGGTTAAAGAGAAGATAGACGAAGCGGCGCGGCAGTCCGGACGGCAGGGCGGGGATATCCGTCTTATGGCGGTAAGCAAAACCCGTCCCTTTGAGGATGTACTGGCAGCCTATGCCGCCGGAATCCGGCTGTTTGGAGAGAACAGGGTTCAGGAAGCAGTTGAGAAATTCAGCGGTGAACGTCCCCCGGAAATGGAACTCCATATGATCGGCCATCTTCAGAGCAACAAGGTGAAGCAGATAACGCCTCTTGTAAGCTGTGTTCAGTCCGTAGACAAGCTGAAGACCGCCGAAGAGCTGAATAAACGGGCACGGCAGGAAGGTAAAAAGCTTGATATTATGCTCGAGTTCAATACCTCCGGAGAAAACTCCAAAAGCGGTTTTTCCGGGTACCGGGAGATGTCCGATACCCTGGGGGCCATTCTTTCCCTCGGGCAGCTGAGGGTGACCGGACTCATGACGATCGGTCCCTTTGGCGGCACCAGGGAAGAGAACAGGGAGGCCTTTTCCACCTTGAGACGATATCTGGAGGATCTGAAAAGTGAGTACCCCGAAGCCCCCCTTAGTGAACTCTCCATGGGAATGTCGGGAGATTATATTGATGCCATTCTGGAGGGTGCAAGCCTGGTAAGAATAGGTACAACTCTTTTCGGAGAGAGAAGCAAGCCTTGAGAAAAGTGTTCTCATACAGACTTTTACTGCTCATCGTTCTGACTGGCTGCTTTGCTTTTTCCCTGGGCGCACAGGAGAGTACGCAGGAGAGTGTACCGGAGTATGAACCGTACCGGGATTCCGAGTTTCCCGGCTGGGCTCTGGAGCTCAGAAGGGCGGAAGTCCTCTTCTTCGGTTCCCTTCCATTTACCCTCTTCATGTCCAACGTGGGTTTCGACCTTTTTACCTATGTTGACAACGATTTTAATGCCGAATATCTTCCTCTTTTTTCACCGGGAAGCGGCGGGGCTCCCATCGACAGCGAGGAGCGGGTATACCGTATAGCGGCGGCCCTGACCGGTTCGCTGCTCATTGTTCTGATAGACAAAATTATCGGAGATATACAGGATGACAGGCGAAACCGCTAGAGTGCGCAGCTGGAACGGAACAGTGGAACTGGATGGAGAGTCGGCGGAAAAGGGGATGCGCCTTGACCGGTATCTCTGCGATGTGGAGGACCTCTTTCCGCGAAGCCAGCTGAAACAGAGAAATCCGCAGTTTATTCTCAACGGCAGAGAGGCAAAAGCCTCATCAAAGGTTTTTACGGGAGATGAAGTATCGCTTATCTGCGAAGACAGGGAAGATCCTTCATTCGAAGCGGAAGAGGTGGGCCTCGATATTCTGTACGAAGATGAACGGGTAATCGTTCTGAATAAGCCCCAGGGTATGGTTGTGCACCCGGCGGCCGGAAACTGGCACGGAACTCTGATGCAGGGGCTTCTGTACCACTGTCGGGAAATGGGAGATCGTTTCGGAGAGGAGAAGGAACGTCCGGGAATTGTTCACCGTCTGGATAAAGAGACCTCGGGGGTTATTATTGCAGCGAAGGACCCTGAAGCTCAGCAGTTTCTTGCCGCCCAGTTTGCGGAACGCAGCTGTGAAAAGAGCTATATAGCTCTGGTCAAAGGAGCCCTGGAAAAAAGCAGCGGAAGGCTGGAAAGCATGATCGTGAGGGACCCGCACAACCGAAAGCGTTTTACCTGGCACGATACGAAGGGCAAGCATTCGATTACCGAATTCAGACGTTTACGGAGAGGAGAAGCGGCTTCCCTGGTGGAGTTTCACCTGCTGACCGGACGGACCCACCAGATACGTGTTCACGCACTTATGATGGGACACCCGATTGTGGGAGATCCCGTCTATTCCAGACGTTCACCGATGTCTGACGATGCCGGGATGATGCTGCACGCAAAAAAACTGACGATTCTTCTGCCGGGAGATAATCTGCCCCGGACTTTCACGGCTCCGCTTCCGGAACGTTTTACCGCTCCCATTATGCGCTATTGGAATATTACTCCGTCGACTGCAGATCCGGATTGAAGAGCCGTTCGGTTTTAAGATTCGACGGCGGGCCGTGTCCCGGAAAGATAAGCAGGTAATCCGGAAGGGTCATAATCCGTTCTTTGATCGACTCTATCATGAAGGCTCTTTCCACGGCCCCGTCGGAAGAGCCTATTCTTCCGGCCGCAAGTATATCTCCCGTAAAGAGCATATTGTCAATCCGGTACACCAGGTGGTCCCCGGCATGACCCTTTACATCAATAACTTCAACCTCGATACCATTAAGAGAGTATGTTTTACCGTCTTCCATTACAGAGGTCTTTTCCCCCGAAATGACGGGCTGCTTCCCGTAAATTCCTGCATCGTAAATCTTGAGGATGGTCTTCAGCCCCTTGACGTGGCTTTCATGGGAATGAGTAACAAGGATATTCCTGATATAGAAGCCGTTTCCTTCGATAAGCTTAAGAAGTTCAACGTCCATGACGCCCGGGTCCACAAGGATGGCATCTCCTCCGTCTTCGGGACCGATAAGGTAGGTGTTTGAAAAACCGATAACCGCAAAGTGAAAGAACAGTTTCATAGGATGTGTTCCCGATTGAAAATTGCCTCTTCATAATTGGAATACTTGAAATTAACCTGGTCGCGTCGGCTCGCATAAAAATCGGCCTTTTTGAGGTTGCAGTCAATGAAGGTTACCTGGTTGAGGGCGGCGTTTGTGAAGGTTGAATAGTAAAGGTCCGAATCGTTGAAGCAGGTTCCTTCCGCGAGTATGCCGATAAAATTGGTATGAACAATATCCGATTCGGAAAAATCACAATTTATGAAAGTCGAACCGGAAAAAACAGTATAGATAATATTGGTGCCGACCAGGGTGCAGTTTTCAAATCTTGAGAACGGAAGGAAACAGAGACGGAATCTGCAGCCCGAGAAATCCACATCTTTGAAGCTGGATTCGGAAAAATTACAGGTAGTGAAGGTCTTGTTTTTGTAGCTTCCCGATTCCATTAGGAGTGAAGAATAACTGATATCCTTGATCTCCTCCTCCTGCTGAAGTTGTTTCATGAAGGCGTCGTTTGCTGTCTGTCTGTTTTTACTGTGTATGAGACAGGTGTCCAGACCTGTGGCTGAAAAAGACGTACATCCCGGTTCGCTGCAGATCGGATTGGAGAACATAGTCTCAGAGTAACCGAAATCTCCGGCTTGTCAATATCATTAGAAGGATTTACTATACGGCCATGAATAATACTTGCCAGGTTGCATTCTTCGATTCGGGAATTGGAGGGCTTCCTTATCTTCATTGGGTACGAAATGTCTATCCCGGAATTTCCTGCAGCTACCTGGCGGACCGTGCGAACTTTCCCTACGGACAGAAACCGATCAATGATCTTGTCTCTCTTATTATCGATGCCATGGCTCGCTACCTGGAGGCTGTGCATCCCTCTCTTGTCGTTGTGGCCTGCAATACCGCATCGGTCACCTCTCTCCAGGCACTCCGTGACCATTTTGATGTTCCCTTCGTGGGCGTCGTACCCGCAATAAAGCCGGCCGCGGCCCTTTCCAGAAAGCGTTCCATAGGACTCCTCGCCACCCGCAGAACCGTTGAGGATCCCTATACCGATAACCTTGTGCGGCTTTTCGCCGACGGATACCTGGTGGAACGCTTCGCCGGAGTGGATATTGTGGATTTTGTGGAAAACAGGCTGCTGGACGCGGAACCGGATGAGGTTGAGCGGGTTATCGGGCCGGCACTCCGTCATTTCGGGGAAAAGAACATAGATACCCTTGTTCTCGGCTGCACCCATTTTCTTCATATAAAGGAGACCCTGGTGAAGGCATTCGGCCCGGAGATAGAGATTGTTGATTCCCTCGAAGGTGTGGGAAAGCAGGTCGTCCGCCTTATAGACCGGGAGGTAAGCTTACCGGAATCGGGTATTCCGGAGAGAAGTCTTTTCTTTAAAACGGGAACAGAGGAGAATGAACTCATGTACCGTCGTTTTGCCGGTCAGTTCGGCCTGGAGTGGGGCGGCGTATTGTGATCCGTTCAACGGGAGTTCTCCTCTGGGGGGCAAATAATATTTTTACGGTCCTCGATCATGAGCATTCAAACAGCGTCCGGTGCCGGATAAAGGGAAAGGTCCTCGATCATGGCAACAGCCAGGAGTACAATCCCCTGGCACCGGGAGACAATGTGGTCTACGAGGCAGCCGGCGAAGCCGGAAAGGTGAAGGATGGTGTCATCCTGTCGAGAGCCGACAGGATGAATGCCTTCACAAGACTTAACCAGAAACGACTTACTCCCCAGACCGTGAGTGCCAACATCGATCTGCTTGTTACGGTTCTTTCTCCGGTCACTCCTCCCTTCAGGCCCCGTTTTCTGGACCGGGTGCTGGTTACCGCAGGGGAAAATATTCCGGTACTTATCGTGCTGAACAAGATTGACCAGATCGAGGGTTTTGAGGATATTGCGGGGGAGGCCATTGCCGCCATAGAGGAGCGGCTGGAGGCGTACCACCGGATGGGCTACAAGCTTCTGCGCACCTCGGCTTCCGGAGGAAAAGGGACAGAAGAGCTTGCATCGGAGTTGCGGGGAAAACGGACAGCGTTTTTCGGGCAGTCGGGGGTCGGGAAATCAACCCTGCTCAATGCTCTTTTCCCCCAGCTCGATCTTAAGGTCGGCACTATCTCCAGCAAATACAACCGCGGGCGTCATACTACCATTTTGTCGCGCGCCTATCCCGTAGACAATTCCCTGGTCATAGATACTCCGGGAGTACGCGAGCTGGTGCCGTACGGAGTGGAACCGGGCGATCTTGATTTCCTTTACCGTGATTTTATTCCCCATATCGGGGCGTGTCAGTTTCAGCCCTGCACTCACCGGGGAGAACCTCAGTGCGGGGTACGAAAGGCGGTAGAAGCGGGGGAAATTCATTACGACAGATATGAGAGCTATCTGCGCCTCTACGAAGAGCTCGAGCGGATAGCGGGCGATTTGAGGTGTCAATGAGAGATAAAAACGAGGAGCTCCTCGAGTTTGATAAAATTAAAAAGGAACTGCTTGCTTACTGTCTGAGCGGGGAGGGCGTCCGGCTCGTTGAATCCCAGGGAATGATAACGGAGCTGGACTCCTATACGGAACTTCACAACTCCGTGGATACCATGCGCAGAATAAGCGAACAGTACCGGGACTTTCCGTACCTCTCCTTTCCTCCGACCGAAACGATTCTCCATGAAGTATCCCGTCCGGGAAACTTTCTTGAGGGCGAGCAGCTGTATACGATTGCTGTATATATTCGTTCGGCTTCTGAACTCAAGCTGTACCTTTCAGGAGGTCTTGAGGAGTTTTACCGTGATGAGGCTTTTAAGGAGGTGGAGGACCCTTCTCTGGCGGTTAAAAGGCTTGCAGCGCGTCTCGATCCTCCCGTCGAAATGATGCACAAGATATTCTCGGTTATAGATGCCGACGGCAATATAAAAGAGAACCATCCCGAACTCAAGGCGATCCGCAGAAAACTCGGAGCTTTGCGCAGGGACCTGCTGGAAACAAGTTCGCGCTATATGAATGAGGCGCGGGATCTCTGGCAGACCGATGTTCCTACCCAGAAAGACGGACGTATTGTTCTTCCCCTGAAGGCAAGTCAGCGCGGAAAAATCCGCGGAATCGTGCACGATGTTTCGGCAAGAGGCTCGACGCTCTATCTGGAGCCCTTCGATATTCTGGAAAAAAATAACGAGGTGGCCATTCAGGAGCACGAGCTGCGGCAGGTGGTGATCCGTATTTTAAGGGATCTGTCCGCGGACCTGCGACAGGAGCTTGATTCATTCGGTGCTCTCGGTCCCGTTATTGCCGAACTGGATGCAATTCAGGCCCGCAGCCGTCTTTCCCGACGGTACAGGGGGGTAAGACCCGGGCTTATTGAAGGCGGAATCGTGCTTAGAAAAGCACGGCATCCTCTTCTGGGTGATTCCGCGGTACCGGTGGATATAGTTCTGGATGCTTCGGTCAGGTCCCTGATCATTTCCGGACCGAATGCCGGAGGAAAGACGGTAACCCTCAAGACCATCGGTCTTCTATCCCTCATGAACCAGTTCGGAATCCAGATTCCGGCGGCGGAGGGAAGCGCCCTTCCTGTTTTCAAGGGGGTCTATGCCGATATCGGCGATGACCAGTCCATAGAGGCCTCTTTATCCACCTTTTCCGGGCACATGAAAAGCATAGCGGAAATAGTGTCGGCTGCCGAAGAAGGCGTTCTTGTACTTCTGGACGAACTTGGTTCGGGGACCGATCCGGCGGAAGGTGCGGTTATCGCCATGGCGATTCTGGAAGAGCTTGTTGAGCTTAAGGCTCTTACGGTTTCGACCAGTCATCACGGACTTCTGAAGAATTTCGGCTATACCAGGGAAGGCGCCATGAACGCCTCCATGGATTTTGATGAAAAGGCCCATATGCCGACCTACAGGGTAATCTCCGGAGTTCCCGGTGAAAGCCACGCCTTCGATATTGCGGCACGGAGCGGGATGCCGGAGAAACTGCTTGCTCTGGCCGGACGCTACCGTGAAGAATCAGCCGGAGAAGTGGGCACGATGATCCGCGAGCTGGAAAATCAGACAAACAGGATGCGCAGGCAGCAGAAGCTGCTTGAAGAGCGGGAAGCAAAGCTCAGAGAGGAGATCCGGCAAACCGATCTGAAACAGTTGAAGGTCAGGCAGCGGGAAAATGAACTGCGCATGGATGGTTACCGTTCCCTGGACAAGTTTATCGGGCAGACCAGAAAAGAGCTGGAGAATCTTGTCCGGGAGCTGAGAGAAGGCGAGATAAGCCGGGAAAAAACGAAAAAGGTAAAGGACTTTATTGCGGACCTGGAAAAAAAATCGGCCGATGAAAAGGCGGTTTTCGACAAGGAAAGAGCACGTCTCGAGGAGATCTCTGTTCCGCGCTTTACCGCTGATTCGAAAGCCCGTGAGAAGGATACCCTCCTGANNGGAGGGCATGCAGGTTTTTGTCTCCAGCTACCGGAAAGAGGGAACCCTTGTGCGGAAAGAAAAAAGTGACCAGTGGCTGGTAGCGCTGGGAGCGATGAAGCTTTCCTTGAGCGGAAAGGATCTTACTCCGGTAGAGGAGAAAAAAAAGGCGGTATCGGTATCCTATGATGGAGCTTCTTCCGCTCCCCGTGCCGCCCTGACTCTTGATGTGCGCGGGATGAGGCTGCAGGAATCTCTGGATGCGCTTTCAAGGCAGGTCGATGCCGCTCTTGTTCAGGGGCTTAATGGGTTTTCTGTTATCCATGGTACCGGAGAAGGTATCCTGCAGAGAGGAATACATGACTATCTTGACAGCCATGCATCGGTCGTCGAATATAAATTCGCTCATCCCGATGACGGGGGCGCAGGGAAAACGGAGGTCCGCTTACAATGAGCGATATGATAAGCATCATTATACACCTGATAACTTCGATTGAATTCCTGATTGTTACAGCCATTCTGATACTGGCGGTAAGCATAATTATCGCCGTAACCGCCCCCGCTTCCGGACCCGGGAAAAAAAGCAGGGGAAGAAGCCCGAGGGTGAGAAAAAGCAAGGCTTCCTCCATGCCTCCTGTGGTAAACGACGAAGAAGATGAAGATGATGAGGAGGAGCGGTAAAATTGGTTAATCCGGAAATGGAAAAATGGGAAGCTTTTCTCAGGAAGAGTTTTGATGAAATTGACGATTATCTGGAAGAGAAGTACGGGAAAATCTACCCCCTTCATCCCAACAGACCCCGAAAAGGTGAAACTTCAAACAAAAGCAGTGACGGGCTCTTCAATATCGGAGCTGCTTTTTCCCCTGGCTACGGGTCTGAACATGGAAGGGGATGGGTAATAGAAGTGGATATGGTAACCCTCGCAAAGGTGCCCGGCAAGGTACAGAGGGAAATCGAAGAAGAAGTTGCCCGGCTTCTGCGGGAGAAGATAGAGAAATCCTACAGGGGATCCGAAATCGGAGTGGAGAGGGATGGAAACGTCTTTAAAATATTCGGGAACATCGGACTGCGATTTCGGCTTTAAGCTTGCGAAGCCGGATTAAAATATATATCATGAAGAGCAAGAGGATCCGGTAGCTTATGAAAAACAGAACAGGTGCGTTTCTTCGTATTCTTTCAATAGAAATCAGTGATATGGAAGAGAATATTGATGTCCTTATCGATTCAACCGCAGAGCGCCACAGACGACATGAGATTACCGAATATGTATGGACCGAGAACAGTGCACTGTTGAAACACGAACTGAATATTCTTAAGATTATTCATTCCAGAATTGACGGGCTGGATCCGAATCAGTTTGAATCGATCGATACGCTCATCGGTGCCGTTCGTTCGGAACTTGATGCGCGTGAAGATCTGCCGAAAGCTCTCTACTCGTTCTTTGAGAGAAAAATTGAGAAGGTCAGGAGCTACCTGGAGCAGGAATAATCCTTTTCCGGATATCGCTGTGTTGTCAGCACTATTGCAGAAAGAGATTGCTGCATATAAGATTGTGATCAGAATTGAAATATAGATACTATTTACCGAAATTGGCGAAGGGGTTGCTATGGATGTTCAACTGAAAGAGCTTATAGAGACGATCAAAAGCGAAGGCGTTGAAAACGCCGAAGCAAAAGCAGCGGAGATTGTCGGAGAAGCCGAAAAGAAAAGAAATGAAATAATCGCTTCTGCAGAGAAAGAAGCGTCCGAAATCAGGAAAAAGGCTGAAAGTGATGCGGAAATGATGAAAGTGACCGCGGAGGAGTCAATCCGTCAGGCTGGAAGGGATCTTATCCTGAGTCTTGAAGCCACCATTACCAGGCTCCTTGACAGCGTCGTCAGGCAGGAAAGTGCAGACGCCCTCAAGGGGGAAGGCCTTGAGAAATCAATACTTGCTCTTCTTTCCTCCTGGAATCAGGAAAGCGACGCCATTGATCTTCTTCTGCCCGGGGACGAACTAGAACGGATTGAAAAAAAGCTTCTCGGGAAGCTGAGTGAAACCCTGAAAAGCGGAATTACCCTTAAACCCGCTCCCGGAATTGACGCGGGCTTTAAAATTGCGGAAAAAGACGGTTCGGCATATTACAATTTTACCGCAGACGGTATAGCGGAGATGCTTTCACAATATGTAAATCCAAAACTCTCCGCACTCCTGCGTGAGAGTGTGAAAAGCGAAAAGAATTAAGGGAGGCGCTTGTTGGCACACTATTACTACACTATCGCCACCCTTCCATTCTTTTCATATGACGCAGCACCTGCGGTATCGGTGGATGACTTTCTTTCACTTGCAAAGGAATCCATGACTTCTTCCGCCTATACCGAACTCAGTTGTGCACGGCTTGATATTTCCGATCAGGAGGTGAAAAGCCTCCCGTCATTCATAAAACCCTGGTACAGGTTTGAACTGAGTCTGCGGAACGCACTGGTCAGAATGAGGGCCTCCCGTCTTGGAAAGGACAGCGGCCAGTTCCTCCGGGAAGGTGAAGAAGAGACCGGAATTGAAGAGATTATACGCGAAGTTTCATCCCAGTCCACTCCACTTCTTGCGGAAGATGTTCTGAACAGGGCCCGGTGGAGTAAACTCGACGAGCTGGAGGTGGGACATTATTTTGATCTTCAGAGAATGATGATTCTCTACCTGAAGGTACAGCTTCTGGAGAGAAAACACTGTTTCAGGGAAGAGAGCGGTACGACGGAATTTGAAGAAATCTATGCAAATATTCGCGAGGCGGTGAGTGCTGCCTCGGCGACAGGGAATGGAGTTAGCTGATGGATAAGAGCAGCGGAAAAATAATTGGTGTAAACGGAAACATGGTATCGGTCCTTGTCGACGGTACGGTCTCCCTTAACGAGGTAGGTTACGTTGTAGTCGGCGATAAACAGCTGAAGGCCGAAATTATCCGCATCCGGGGTGACAGAGCCGAGATGCAGGTATTCGAAATGACCGGTGGAATAGGAGTCGGAGACGAAGTTGAGTTCAGCGGCGATCTTCTTGCCGTAGAACTGGGCCCGGGACTACTCACCCAGATATATGACGGCCTCCAGAATCCGCTTCCGGAACTTGCCGAACAGTGCGGATTTTTTCTGCAGCGGGGGGTATATCTGAAAGCGCTTCCCCGTGACCGGAAATGGGATTATACCCCAAAAGCGAAGGTGGGAGACACCATAACGGGAGGGGATACTCTTGGAACGGTTCCTGAAGGTATCTTCCAGCATCGTGTAATGGTTCCTTTTTACATGCAGGACAGCTACACGGTTAAAAGTATTGCGGAAGCCGGAAGCTACGATGTGGACCGGGAAATTGCGGTTGTGACCGACGAGCAGGGGAAGGATATTCCCCTGACCATGTCCTTCAGCTGGCCCGTCAAACGCGCAATCGATCTTTATGATGAGCGTCTTAAGCCGGTTAAACCGATGATAACCAAGGTACGTCTTATCGATACCTTTTTTCCGGTTGCGCTGGGCGGCACCTACTGTATTCCAGGTCCATTCGGCGCGGGAAAGACGGTTCTGCAGCAGATAACCAGCCGTCATGCGGAAGTGGATATTGTTATTCTGGCAGCCTGCGGTGAGCGGGCCGGTGAGGTTGTTGAAACCCTTAAGGAGTTTCCTGAACTGATTGACCCCCGGACCGGACGCAGCCTTATGGAAAGAACGGTTATCATCTGTAATACCAGCTCCATGCCCGTGGCTTCCCGGGAAGCTTCGGTTTATACGGCGGTTACGCTCGCCGAGTATTACCGCCAGATGGGACTTAATGTTCTTGTTCTTGCGGATTCAACAAGCCGCTGGGCTCAGGCAATGCGTGAAATGTCGGGGCGTCTGGAAGAAATTCCCGGTGAAGAGGCTTTCCCTGCATATCTTGAATCGGTTATTGCCGGATTTTATGAACGGGCCGGCGTGGTACGCCTCAGGGACGGTTCCCAGGGCTCGGTAACGATCGGCGGAACGGTCAGTCCCGCGGGCGGTAACTTCGAAGAACCGGTAACTCAGGCGACCCTCAAGGTCGTCGGCGCCTTTCATGGTCTTTCGAGAGAACGGTCGGATGCACGAAAGTATCCTGCTATTCATCCTCTGGAGAGCTGGAGCAAGTACAACGGCCTTATCGAGCCCCGTAAAACGGAGTATGCGCGACAGGTGCTGCATCGCGGCGACGAGGTCGGACAGATGATGAAGGTTGTCGGCGAAGAAGGCACAAGCATAGACGATTACATAATGTACCTTAAATCGGATTTTATCGACTATGTATACCTTCAGCAGAACTCCTTCGATCCCGTCGATGCTGCGGTGGGCGTAGAGCGGCAGACCTACGTCTTCAAGCTTCTGTTCGAGATTATCGGTTCAACATACGATCTTCATCAGAAAGAGGAAGCACGGACATATTTCAACCAGCTGCGGCAGAGGTTTCTCGACTTCAACGGAAGCGAGTGGAAGTCGGATGAATTTGCGGAACAGGAAAAAGCCATACGTGAAATGCTTGAGCAGAAGCGGACTGGTTATCTTGAAGAAGCCAAACGGCTGCTTGCTCAGGCATAGGGAAGGTGGTAAAAAACGATGCGGAAAATATACAGCAAAATTGAATCAATTGCCGGAAACGTCATAAGCGTACGGGCTGAAGGTGTCCGGTATAATGACCTTGCCACGGTAAGCAGCCGGCATGGAGAGTCTCTGGCGAATGTTATCCGGCTCGATGGTGACCGTGTTTCTCTCCAGGTTTTTTCCGGGGGACGGGGCGTTTCGACCGGTGACGAGGTAAGGTTTCTCGGACATCCCATGGAAGTTTCCTATTCGGATAATCTGCTTGGACGGATTTTTACCGGAAGCGGTGAGCCAAGGGACAAAGGCCCCGGGCTGAAGGAAAACATGATCGAAATCGGCGGACCCTCGGTTAATCCCGCAAAGAGGATTATACCGAGAAACATGATCCGGACCGGTATCCCCATGATTGACCTTTTCAACACCCTTGTTGAAAGTCAGAAACTTCCTATCTTTTCGGTCTCAGGCGAACCTTACAACGAACTGCTTGCAAGAATTGCCATGCAGGCGGAGGTTGATCTTATCATCCTGGGTGGAATGGGCCTGAAATACGACGACTACCTCTTTTTCAAGGAGACCCTTGAAGAGGGCGGAGCAATGAGTCGCACCATCTTCTTCGTACATACCGCAGCGGATCCGATAGTAGAGTGTCTTCTTGTACCGGATATCTCCCTTGCGGTGGCCGAAAATTTCGCCCTTGAAGGAAAGAAGGTTCTCGTTCTTCTTACCGATATGACCAACTTTGCCGACGCAATGAAGGAAATCGCCATCACCATGGAACAGGTACCTTCAAACCGCGGTTATCCGGGAGACCTTTACAGTCAGCTTGCAAGCCGGTATGAAAAAGCGGTCGACTTTGAAGGTGCCGGCTCCATAACCATTCTTGCGGTTACGACCATGCCCGGAGATGACGTTACCCATCCTGTTCCGGACAATACCGGTTACATTACCGAGGGTCAGTACTATCTGAAGGGCGGAAGAATCGAACCCTTCGGGAGTCTGTCGCGTCTCAAACAGGCGGTCAACAGTGATACCCGGGAGGATCATCGGGCCCTGATGGACGGTATGATCAAGCTGTACGCGGCCTACAGAGAATCCATGGAAAAAAAATCGATGGGTTTCAGGATGACTGAATGGGATACAAAACTTCTCAGCTACGGTGAACTCTTCGAAGAGGAGATGATGAATCTGACGGTGAACATTCCGCTCGAGAAGGCGCTGGATAAGGGATGGGAGATACTTGCATCCTGTTTTACCAGAGAGGAAACCGGTCTGAGAACGGAACTTCTTAAAAAATTCTGGCCCGAGGGATAAGGCTATGGCGGCGGTAAAGCTGACCAAGAACGAGCTTAAAAAGCAAAAGGACGCACTCAAACGCTTCCAGAGGTATCTGCCCACGCTGATGCTGAAGAAGCAGCAGCTGCAGATGGTGATCCGGCAGGTTGAGCAGAAAATACGCGAGATAGAAGATAAACAGAAGATTATCCGCAGTGACCTCAGCCGCTGGATAGCCGTGTTCGGAGAAGATACCGGAATAGGTGAACTGCTTCGGGTGAAAGCCGTGGACCGTGAAAGCGGCAACATTGCAGGTGTTGATATACCGGTCTTCCGGAAGCTGATTTTTGATGATGTGCCCTATGATCTCTTTGAAAAACCGCTCTGGGTGGACCGGGGTGTTGTTATCCTGAAGGAGATCTCCAGTCTGGATGCGGAGATAGAAATTCTGCGTCAGCAGGCTCAGCTCCTCGGAGAGGAACTGCGGATTACCACACAGCGGGTAAATCTCTTTGAGAAGGTGAAAATTCCCGATACAAAGAAAAATATCCGAAAGATACAGATTTACCTTGGCGATCAGCAGACCGCTTCGGTTGTTCGCGGAAAGATAGCGAAGAACAAGATTGTGAGGGTTTCATAGCGATGATTGTACCGATGAAAAAAGCATTTCTGGTGTCAATAGACTCCCGGAAAGAGGAATCGGTCCGCAAACTCCGGGATTTCGGTCTGCTTCACCTTGAAGAGCTTAAGGGCACCGGAGAACGGATCGAGGAACTGAAGCAGAGAAGAAATATGGTTGACCGGGCCGTTTTTAATCTTCCCCCGGAGAGCGGAGAGAACGGAAACGGTCCTTCCTCCCACGATGCAGCCCTTGAGCTGGCACGAAGGGTAAACCGTCAGGTTGAACGTATCCGGGAGCTTCAGGATGAAATGGAGAAGCTTGTCCGGGAGAGGGACAGAATAGCACCCTGGGGCGATTTCGAGCCTGCCGAGATAGCATATCTGGAAAAGCATGGAATTACACTGAGACTTTTTGAGCTGAGTACCGAACAGGCCGAGGCTGCAGATAACGACCCGAGAGTTTTTACGGTCAGAAGCGGGAAAACCGGTAAACTGGCAGCTCTTGTAGACCTTGAACCTGCGGATATGCCGGAGTGGAAAGAGTTCGATCTTCCGGAGCATTCCCTGAACGAGGTTCAGAAGCATATCGATGAACGTGCTACCCATATACAGCACATACGGGAAGAACTCGAACACCTGGCGGCAAGCAGAGGCCGGCTTGTTGAGCTGCTTGCAGAAATTGAAAGTGCAATCCGTTTTGAGGATGTGGCTACCGGAATGCATACCGAAGGTCGTGTAGTCTACCTGCAGGGTTTTATACCTGAAAAGCAATGCGGCGATCTGAAAAAGATGGCTGCGGAAAACGGAATGGCGGTTATGATTACCGATCCCGCGGAGGACGATCAGGTTCCAACCCTCATAGAAAATCCCCGGGCGGTTTCCATTATCCAGCCGGTATTTGATATGCTTGGAACGGTTCCGGGCTATCGGGAACGCGATATCAGCCTCTTCTTTCTTGTCTTTCTGAGCATTTTTTTCGCCATGATAATCGGAGATGCGGGGTATGGTCTGGTCTTTCTTGTTCCGGCGCTGCTCGGGATCAGAAGCGGAAAGAAAAAGAGCGGTACTGCTTCACCGGCGTTGATACTTCTTGCGGTAATGGGATTCTGCACCGTTATCTGGGGCACCGTTACCGGAACCTGGTTCGGTTCCGAATACCTTGCGAATCTTCCGCCGCTGAAGGCTCTTACCATTCCCCAGCTCGCAAGTTTCGGAGGAGAAGAGAGTACTCAGGTAATAAAGTTTATCTGTTTTATTCTCGGAACGGTACATCTTTCAATGGCACACATCTGGAACTTTCTGGTGCAGATAAGAAACAAGCCGAGGATACGTGCTTTTGCGCAGCTGGGCTGGCTTTCGATGGTTCTCGGCCTTTTCTATCTGGTTCTCAACCTCGTTCTCAGTGCCGATCAGTACCCCATGCCCTTCTACAGTATATACATGATACTTGGAGGAGCCGCTGCGGTATTTATCTTCGGAGAACAGGAGGGGCACTTTTTCAAGGGCGTACTGAAGGGTTTTGCGGGGATTCTTCCCACTTTTCTGAGCTCAATTTCCGCATTTTCAGATATAATCAGTTATATCCGGCTCTTTGCAGTCGGTCTTGCCTCGGTTGAGATAGCTAAAAGTTTCAATTCGATGGCTTCGGGGCTCGATAACGATGCGGTCGGGATTATCGGCGGCATACTCATCCTGCTTCTGGGGCACGGTCTGAATCTTGCCATGGGCGCTCTTTCGGTGGTGGTCCACGGAGTCCGCCTCAATATGCTTGAGTTTTCGGGACACCTCGGAATGGAATGGACTGGGGTCGAATATGATCCCTTTCGAAATAAAGAAACGAAGTAATTACTTCATTATGAAAGAAGGAGAGAGCAGATGAACTTCGGAATGTTGGGAATTGGAGCAGCCCTCGCTTTTGCGGCGATGGGATCGGCTTTGGGTGCAGGTGCAGCGGGAATGGCCGCCGTCGGAGCCTGGAAGAAATGTTTTGCCCAGAATAAACCGGCACCTTTTATGCTGGTTGCTTTTGTGGGTGCACCGCTTACGCAGACTATTTACGGGTATATTCTTATGAACACCCTCAGAGGTGTTTCGGGAAGTACGGACCCCTGGCTGCTGCTGGGTGTTGGCCTTTTCGGCGGAATTGCAATGGGTCTATCCGCTCTTTTTCAGGGACGTGCGGCAGCATATGCCTCCGATGCTCTTGCAGAGACCGGAAAAGGCTTTGGAAACTACATTATGGTTCTTGGACTGATTGAAACGGTCGCTCTGTTCGTCATGGTTTTCATGATGGGAGTTGTCGGCTGAACAGAATCTGATTTTTCAGTCAGAAAGCAGAAATATTTGACAACCGGTCCCGCCGCAATGCCGCGGAGACCGGTTTTTCAGGCAGTGAGGTCATGGAAAAAATATCTCTTACTATTGGCGCGCTTCCAATCGGACGGGGAGCACCTGTCAGCGTACAGACCATGTGGAAGAAACCCCTCGGCAATGCTATTGATCCCGTCTTAAAAGAGATTCATGAACTTGCCTCCTACGGTTGCGATATCATACGCTTTTCGGCTCCGGCGATAGAAGATGCCGAAAGGATAGGAGCTATCGCGGCACGAAGTCCCCTTCCCGTGGTGGCGGATATCCATTTTGACCACCGGATAGCCTTGAAGGCGATAGAATCGGGAGTTCCCAAGGTCAGAATAAATCCCGGCAATATCGGTAGCATGGAGAAGGCAGAAGAGGTTCTCCGCAGGGCCTCGGATTCCGGAACGATTATACGGATCGGAATAAACGGCGGATCCCTGCCGAGGGAACTTCGGAAGATGAAAGACCGGGCCGAAGCCATGCTACTTGCCGCGGAGGCGGAAATAAACCTTGTTGAAAAAATCGGGTTCAAAGAGGTGGTGTTCAGCCTGAAATCTTCCGATATTGAAACATGTATAAAGGTCAACCGTCTGTTTTACGAACGGTACCCTTATCCGCTCCATCTCGGTCTTACCGAATCGGGGCCGCTCATCCCCGGCACGGTAAAATCGACCATTGCACTTTCGAGGCTTCTTTCGGAGGGAATAGGCGACACCATACGGATAAGCCTTTCGGATGATCCCCTGAAAGAGGTGGTTGCGGGCGTTGAACTGCTTAAAGCCCTGGGCCTGAGAAAAGCCGGAGTACGGATAATCAGCTGTCCCCGCTGCGGGCGCTCAACCTTCGATACCCATGCCTTTCTCCGGCGTGTCGAAGGAGATCTGCTGAAAAGCGGTAAAACAGCTTCGGTTGCTGTCATGGGCTGCGTGGTCAACGGACCCGGCGAGTCCAAGGCCGCGAACATCGGCATCAGCCTCCCCGGCAACGGCGAATCGCCCGCGTGCCCCGTCTTCATTGACGGCGAGAAAGCCGCCACATTGACCGGCAGCAAAGAAGAACTGTCCGCGCAGTTTCTGGAGATGCTCGAGCAATACGTGCGCAAACACTATGCGGCAGCCGCGCTTTGAGCGGGAACGATAAGACTTCACCGCGGCGCGCGTCTGTAACCGAGAATGGAATCCATGCCGAATCTTCGTGACACCCTCATGCAGGAAATACTCCCCAATGTCGAGAAACCCTCGCGCTATCTCGGCAGCGAACTGAATTCAGTGCACAAAGACCCGGATTCGGTCAACCTGCGCGTCTGCCTGTTCTTCCCCGACCTCTACGAACTGGGACTGGGCAATCTCGGCCTGCACATCCTCTACGCGATTCTCAACGATATGGACGGCGTGTGGGCGGAGCGTGGCTACAGTCCCGCTCCGGACCTCGAGGCGGCGTTGCGTGAGCGCGACCTGCCGCTGTTTCTCTACGAGTCCAAGGACGAACTGCGCGCCGCGGACCTCATCGGGTTCACGCTCCAGTCCGAACTCACCTACACCAACATCCTGAACGCGCTCGACCTCGCGCGCATCCCCTTGCGCAGCGCCGCGCGCGGCGAAGACGACCCGCTCATCTTCGGAGGCGGGCCGACGGCCTATAACCCCGAGCCCATGGCCCCATTCTTCGACTTCTTCGTTATCGGCGACGGCGAGGACGCGGTCGTCGACCTCGTCAACACCCTGCGCGCCCTGGGCGATGTGCCGCGCCGCCAGAAACTCGAGGCAATCTCGCGGCTCGATGGTTTCTACGTGCCCGCCCTGTATCCCATGGAGACGCTGCCGGACGGCCGCATCGTGCCGCCGGAGGACGCCCCGAAGATCACCAGGCGCGTCGTGCGCGACCTCGACGCGGCCCGCTACCCCACGCGCTACATCGTGCCCTACACCCAACTGGTGCACGACGGCATCGGCCTCGAAGTGCTGCGCGGCTGCACGCAGGGCTGCCGCTTCTGCCAGGCGGGCATGGTGACCCGCCCCGTGCGCGAGCGCAGTCTTGAGAAAGTCGGCGGCCTCATGGGCGAAACCCTCGACCAGACCGGGCTCGAGGCCGTGTCGCTCGTGTCGCTGAGCACCTGCGACCACTCGCGCGTGCGCAGCCTCGTGCATGAGGCCGCCAGCGCCGCGCACCCGCGCAACGTGTCCGTGTCGCTGCCGTCGTTGCGGCTCGATTCCTTCAGCGTCGAACTCGCGGACATGGTCGCCGGCGTGCGGCGCAGCGGGCTCACCTTCGCGCCCGAGGCCGCCNNCTCAATATGGCGGCCCAGGCCTTTTCCCGCGGCTGGACCAGCATCAAGACCTACTTCATGATCGGCCTGCCCACGGAGCGCGACGAGGATGTCGAGGCCATCGCGGACCTCTGCCGGCGCGCGCTAGACGTGGGCCGCGCCATCCAGCCGCGCGCCATGGTGCGCACCGGCGTCAGCACCTTCGTGCCCAAGCCGTGGACCCCCTTCCAGTGGGCGCCGCAAATCGGCATCGAAGAGACCGAACGGCGCCAGCGCATCCTCGCGGAGCGCTTTCGCGGCATGAAGGGCGTGAAATTCGGCCGCCACGAACCGGAGACTTCGTTCATCGAGGGCTTGCTCAGCCGCGCCGACCGCCGCGCCGCGGACCTCATCGAGGCGGCGTGGCGCCACGGCGCGCGCCTCGAAAGCTGGGACGAACACGTCGATATCGCGCACTGGCGTGCGGCCATCGCAGAAACCGGCTGTGACGCGGACGCCCACTTCGCCGGGCGTGATTTCGATGCGCGCCTGCCCTGGGACCACATCGACGTGCT
>NPIE01005091.1_pt1 | contig 68121 bp, 59 predicted proteins | sample 8637661 | NCBI WGS metagenome assembly NPIE01 (sample SAMN07420842, study PRJNA396082) | bioreactor metagenome | isolation source: sample BA12 brine-fed electro-methanogenic bioreactor BA | place: Japan: Kochi | collected 2016-12-09 | reverse complement strand
CTCCCTCCCCCTAGGCATGAACCAAGGCATTATTGGAGATGATTATATTGTGCCCCTCCATACCGGAAACTCCACCATTGGACGAATAGCCATTGGATTGGATCCTATTGTTATACCGTGGCCACCCGTAAAAAAGCATGATTGGGATAGAATCATCTATGACCCTAATAATCCCATTTTTACTGATCCAAGTTTATTAGTAGCTTCATTTTTTAGCTGGAAGAAGGGTGCCAATGCGTGTGGATATGGAGATTGTCCAGCAGGACAAGTTAAAGTATGTTTTTGCTACTATGTTGGACGAGTTAATCACAATATTAAAGAAAGCCATATCAGCATAGGTAAAGAATGCGAAGATATAATTAATAAGGATTTTGAAATATTGGATTTAGTCGACATTCCCGATAACTGTGGATGTTATGATATAGGTGCTATTCCATCTATGTAAAGAACTTTCTCCTGACATTTTCAAATATAAAAAGGAGTTCAAAATGCGAAAACACAGATATTTACTATTGTACAAGGCTCTATCTATTACGATATTGTTTGGAATTAGTTTAGTTACTATTTCTTGTTCTTCCCAAAAAATAATCTATTACCCAATGACAAAAGTGGAACTTGTTACAGAAGATTCTATTCAATTCAAAGAAGTTTCTCCTTTACCATTTATTTCCAGAAGCACAACCATTTATACTTCTAGACAAGTTGAGCCTAACTCTCTTTTCTTACGTTTACAAGATTTTACATCCCTACACAAGGAGGATTTACGAGATTTATATCATGATTCACTTGTTCTCCAGAAAAACTTCTATTTACAGGTAGCAGATCCTCAAATGATTCATAAATGGCAAAGAATAATCGATTTGTATCCATCACATGAACCAATCTATCAAACCGCTGATGGAAACATCTATTTTGTTGGGTATGATTCTTCTCTTTACACAAATTTCTTAAATTCTTACCAATATGATACTTACAATAATTGTTTTGTTTTCACAAAAGAAGATAATACGCTTTTATTGCTTTCTCCTAATGGTGAAGAATTACCTTTGAAACCCGAAAATGATTCCTTTGATTTTTCTTCTTACCATGTGAAGTATTGCAAACCAGAAGAACCATGGATAATCCTACAACAAAACCAGACTGTAAATAATACGATTGATTCTTCTTCTTTATGGTTTTTACAATTAGAAACTCAATCACTTTATCCGCTTCCAATGGATAATGAAAATGTAATTGCCGTGCATTCAGTGGAACATGGATATGTGATAGAAACAGCAACAGAAAATATTCCCATTGTCTCTCTCTATGAAAACAGAGAATTTCAAAGATATCAAAGCAACACCAACTATATTGTTTCAACCCATTCTCGTCACTATTATTACCTTAATGTAAACAATGGCACAATCCATAACATTTCTTCTCCCACAGATGCTTCGGTGTGCTATGCGCATTCATTAAGCAGTTTTGTTCTATGGTATGATCAGTTTGAAAATACCCTTTACGGACAAGATCTATCTTTCCCTGATCGGTCCCATTTACTTACTGATTCATATTCTGCTTATTCAATCAATTCTTTTCAAAATGGTGCATGGATACTACCTAGTCAAGATGAGAATGATTCGTGGAACAAGATACTTTTGATCAAATGCAGCGACTCTATCATTTCAATGCAAGAGTATTTGCTACCTGTAGTTTACTATAAGAATCAAGGATTGTATGTTGATCAACACCAGAATTTTACCTTTATTGCTAATCAACAAGGGGGATATTCTTTGTACGTGATATCACCATTACATCCTTCTGTGATCCATGAATATCCTATGAATATAATACCTCAGTGCGATTCTCTTCAAATATTTCAGAGTATTAATTCTGCAGAAGGTGTCCAAAGAATAAAATCTATGTTGACTATTCCGATTACTGGAGAAAATATTCATGAAAACTACGATGAAAACGTAGACCCGTCAAATGGTGATCATTCCTCTTCAAAACTTAGTAGAGATTTTTACAAAGCTACTATGCTAGAATATAAGTTACCCGATTCCATCCTCTCAATGTAGATTTATCTAGTTACCTAGATAGAATACATTAAATGATGTGGTTAAGCGACCTAAGTCTAATTTAGTACAGATGAAGTTTGAGTATTATAAAAGAGTCCAGCTCTTTATCTGTACTCCCTTCGGGGAACAAGGTACTCTGGAGAAGTTGCTGCTTAGATATTGTTTAGGAGGTAATGTTATGTCAAAACATACGTACCGATCTATTTTTGTTTTTTGCGTTCTCGCCCTTATTTTTTGTTGTCAATTGAGTTGTAGCAACGTAACAGATCAACCTGCTGATACTCCCATTCATGATCAAGATCTATCGCTACAGGTTCCAACAGCGAGTAAGGTTTTGATGGATTTATTTTTCACCGATCCTGTCATCACCAGTGATCATAGTGTTACAATGATCGGTGTCGATCAAAAAACCATTTCTTCTTATCCACTTCGAATAGATTTTTCCAACCCTCTCAAATTTAAAAAGGGTACATACTACCTAGACGAAATGCTTTCAACCAGGCAATTGTCATCCAATCCACCAATATCAAGCAATGGCGAGAGCTATGAATTTTGCTATCCAGTTGCTAATCCATCCTGGGTACCACAAGGCATACCCCCAATTGGTTCAGCTACACTACACGAAGGTAGACGCATTCTTAGTATGTGTCAAAATTCAGCCAATTTGGATATCTATTTGTTGATTGAAAAAAAAGACAATCTACAATGTATTGAAATTGTACGAGGCGATTCAATTGTATCCTCCATTTTTCTGGATACCCCAACTCATTATACCAAGATTCGATATTACGATTCCACAATCGACCAACATATCTATTTGATAGCCACAAATGCTGAAGGACAATTATCCTGCATTGACATCGCAAACAATAGCAGTGTTTGCACCTCGTATCCACAAGAGCTTCCTCCCTTTCTTACCTGGGATGTAGCTGCAGATGTTTTTATAGGATACGACAATGTACAGAACCAATTTCACGTATACAAGATGGCTATGCAGAATGAACAACTTGTTCTGAACGAAATCCACACCATGCAAAACGAACTGGGAGATTCTTTCAAAAAACCAATCATTCAATACAATCCCTCTACCCATTGCTTTGCTATATGGGAACCTTTTTTAAGTGGCAAAGCAGGATATGCAGTGTCCGATGAATCTTTGAAAAATTGGGAATGGAAGCGTTTACAAGTCACTCCGATGAATCTGTTTATGTTTTCTACTACTGCAGCAGAAAAAATAACCAACAGCGAAGAAAGTACCGATCTTGCATTGTGGAATTCATCCGAACATTTCTATTATGTAGGCATAAAAGACGGACAATCTCAACTAAACCTATACAAAGTCTATGCAAACTGAGAATCCTACTACATTGCGAAGTCTATGATGGATGGGCGGTATATTGAAAATTGATCAAGAATAAAATTCTAGAATTCATATCAATGACCATTGTAATGATTGGCTACTTACAATAGGAGGTAAGTGATGAGATTTTTATGGAAGCATTATCCTCGTTGTTTTGTGATTCTTTTCACAGTCGTTGTTTTCATTTTCTCTGCATTTTCTATGGGCTGCAACCAACAATCAGCTACACAAAATACGCCAAGTGATTCACAAGATATTCCTGTCGTAGAATTTTCAGGTCTACCACTACCAGGAGATATCTACTACATCGATCCAGTTGTTACACCAAATCAAGAACTTCTCATGCTGGGTGCAACCAACCGGGATATCCAAAAACTTACCAAAGAGTTCTTTGCCATTAATCCTTGGAATGGATCCAGTACATTTATTGAAGATCAATCCTATCCACACCTTTCAAGCTTAATCACACAACCCAAATGGTTTCAAAATGAACCCTTTTTGTATATCGAAAGTATGACATTTCATCCAGTTACGCGAGACATATACCTTCTCATAACCCCGAAAAATAGAGCTTCTGTTGGGTATACAGAACCACCAGAAGAAGGAGGGGGGCAGATATTACCAATGACAAACCTCAAGACAACCAGCACACAAGAAATCCTACTAGTGCAAAACGAAACCATTGCAAAACGGTATTCTATCACCAATGAACAACACTTTTCAAAGATTCGCATATATACAGATTCTGAAAAGAAAACTGTAGTGTTGTTTGCCTCCACAAATGAAGGCACATTGTACTGGGGTATTCCTCAAAGAAATACAATCAGTTTAGAAATGGGGCATTCGAAGACCGAAGAATCTTATATTGCCTGGGATATGGCTGACAATACAATTGTAGGACTAGACGCTTCCCGTCAAATACACATTTTGCCCATTATCTCACAGGAAGAGAAATTTCCAGAAATGCCTTCAGGCATTATACCTTGTCCATACCAAGGAGAATTGATCAATCCCCAGCTATACTACAATCCCTTGAGTCGTTGTCTTATTCTTTGGGATGCCTCAACAAATGGATGCTGTTTGTATGCAAAATACATTGATGAAACGTGGGAATGGAAACAAATGGATATTTCTCCAACACATGTTTTCCCTTACTTTCTATCGTACTCCATGCAATATGATATTCAAATTGAAGAAGATAAAGAATCAAACCTTTACAATGAATCCCTTCTGTTTTGTTGCATCGGAAGCAAAAGCAAAGATCAAGGACCACAGTTCTATGGAGTGTTTACAAATCCCTATTAGATAAACATTGGTCAATGAAGTAAAAATGATGAGTGTGAGAAATGAAACACATTCCCAAAATGAACCATAAAACCACGGTGTATCGGTAGAAAATGGATAATACTATGGTACACTATGGGTATCATGAATACACATACTTAGAGCTTTTGCGGAGGGCACGTTATGAAAGGTGCTTTAGATAGGTTAACAGTCAAAGGATTTAAATCTATTAAGGATTTACATGAATTTAAATTAGATGATCTGAATATTATTATTGGTGCAAATGGGGCTGGGAAAAGTAACTTTATCCAGATATTCCGCATGTTAATGGAAATGACACAAAAGAATTTTACCAAATTTATCCTTGAGAGTGGTGGGGCTGATAATTTTCTATTTAATGGCCCAAAGATCACCCCAAAGATCAATATTGAATTTGAATTTGGTTCCAATTCATATCGGTTTGAACTTACTCCGACAGCCAATGAGAGATTCTTGGTTAGCGAAGAGCGTAAATATGAGGATAAAAATTGGCGTTCCTACGGGAATCCTTCCGAAGAAAGTCGTTTGTTTGATGAACGCGATGAATTATCGATGGATGGACGCCGGGATGGAGTTGGACATTTTGTATATGAGTCTATATCAAATTGGATGGTGTATCACTTTCATGATACTAGTTCATCTTCTCCAATGCGCCGATCAGAGATAGTGGAAGATCATGATAAACTAAGAGGCAATGCTGCCAACGTCGCACCATTCCTGTTAAATATGAAGCATGACGAGTCATTGTCTGATTATTACCACCAAATTGTAAATGCAACCCGTTTGGTTATTCCTTTTTTTGATGACTTTAGGTTGGATGTACAGAAATTTGGTGAAGCAGAAAAAGTTAGATTAAGTTGGAAACAAAAGGGATCAGATTTTCCTATGCAACCTTATCATCTCTCCGATGGATCTATTCGTTTTATCTGTCTTGCTACAGCTTTGTTACAACCAAATCCGCCTTCAACCATTATTATTGATGAACCAGAACTAGGTATGCATCCAGCAGCAATAGTGATATTAGCTGAGTTGATTCAAGCTGCTGCAAAACGAACTCAAGTTATTGTGGCAACACAATCTCCTGCCCTCATCGATCAATTTGCCATCCAGGATGTCATTGTTGTAAACCGAGAAAATGGAGCATCAACCTTTGAAAGACTCAAGGAAGAAGATTTTTCACAATGGCTTGAAGATTACTCTGTGGGTGAACTGTGGTCAAAAAATGTGATCACAGGGGGTCCAATTTATGAGTAGCTATATCGAAGTGTACGCAATAGTAGAAGGCAAAACGGAGCTTTTTATGAGCGTACTTAATGCAAATCATTCACATATATGCTTTTTGAGCATATTTTATGCTTAGCGAGCATAAAATATGCGTTACTTCCTCAGATGTGTACTTAGGGCTGCGATAACGTAAGGATATTTCTTGAATTTATTGTGCATCACTCGCAAGGCGTTCGTTTATGATCTGAGAAATCACAAAAAAGTGGCTTAAAAAGAAATGAAAAGAAGATGTCAGCATCTTCATTCCTCATCTTCTTACTTGATCCTCTTTACCATTCTTTTTTCAACGGTGTGGAAGCCGGAGTTTTCATATAGTTTGAAAGCAGACGAATTGTTCTCCCACACTTGCAAATCGATGTATGTATGGTTCTTCTGCAGTGCAACTTTTTCAGCTTCTTTTATTAAATCCTTCCCTATTCCTTGTTTTCGAAAGTCTGGATGTATAAAAATGGCTTCAATGGTGGAATGTGGAGCTGGAACAAGATCATCTGCAAAAGATTCTTCAAACAAATACAATACACCTGCGATTTTACCATTACTGGTTGCGACAATAAGGGTATATGCAGGATCAAGGATGTATTCTTCAATCTTCTTTATTTCATCTTCCAAAGAAACTTTCTGACCAGAAAATGTACAAGGGAAGGGAATTCGTGTTTCAATATCTTCTGAAACAATACGAAAAGTCAACTCAGCAATCTCCTGAACATCGCTCATTTCTGCTACTCTATACATCATGTTGTCCATTTTCAAAATCTACCTTTCCTATTTTTGTACTTTAAGGATCAACCAAGCCAAATCGCAACTTGTTTTTTGATAAGCATATCTACACCAATCCAAGGTATTTGTCGAAGAAGAGGAGGAGCTTTTCGATGACGGCGTGTTTTTTTCGAAGGCGGTCTCCAGAGAAGCGTGATATGGGAGGAAGAATGCGATCGATGTCGGTACCGGTTGTTTTTAATGCACCATCTCGGAAAGAACCTTCCATGAATTTTTTTGTTGCAGCTGGTTTCAATCTCTCAGAATCAATAATTGCTTGCAGATCACTTTCTTTTTGTTGATTGACGAAAATTGTCCAGTCGTCTTCTACTTGTGTTGTCAGGTTCATTTGTTCAATGAAGCGCTCGATCAATTCTTTTTTGCTACGTAGTTCAATACTGGAGTTCACAGCTTTATCAATCGCTGTCAGAATATTTGTATCTTTGCAATTGGATTCATGGTATTTAGCAACAAGCATTAAAATGTAATCAATATTTACTTCAATTTGTTTGATGAGTTCCATTTCAAAGATCACGTCTTGTGTGATATCCTCTTTGTCTGCCTTTTTATTCTGTTTCCATTCTTGATACAGGTCGATATAGATGCTTTGGTAGTCTTGCGAATCCCGCTGGGGTAAAATTTCTTTGCCTGCAAAATCATCAAAGGCAGTTAAAATGTTTCGCATCCGAAGAATTTTCCCATACAGCTGAATAAACTCTTTTTGATCTTCTTCTCCTGTGATAGGAATGCCCAAGGGAAATTTGGTCTGCAAATCTGCAATAAGCTGCACATAACCAGGCTGAACTTTCCCATCTTCTTCGTATCCACGGTAGTAGTCTTCAAAAGTTTTAAGCAGCACAATCCCGCTTGCATCTTTGTCGCCAAAAAGAGCAATAGCTTCGTCGGTGGCTTTCTTTAAATCCCGGAAGCATATAATATTTCCAAATGTTTTTACAGAATTCAATACGCGGTTGGTTCTGGAAAATGCTTGCAAAAGACCATGTTGGCGAAGGTTTTTATCCACCCAAAGAGTGTTTAATGTGGTTGCATCAAAGCCAGTGAGAAACATATTCACTACAATTAAAAGATCGACTTCCCTATTCTTTACACGCAGTGATAGATCTTTGTAATAATTCTGAAATTTATCAGAAGATGTATCGAAATTGACTTGGAAGGTTTGATTGTAGTCCTGTATGGCAGAATCTAAAAAATCACGAGAAGTAGTGTCCAGTTTGCTAGTTTCAAAGACTTCATCGGGCAATAGATCGCCTGGTTCTTCTTCATTGGGACTGAAACTGAAAATGGTGGCTATATTCAGTGTGCGATTTTGCTGCCTCAATTGCTTCTGGAATTCAGCATAGTATTTCATGGCGATGGGAATAGAACTAACAGCAAAAATAGAATTGAAACCTGCTACACGTTTTCCTCGCAGGCTATAGAACTGATCGCGTTTGGTTTTCTGATTGAAGTGATCCAGTATATACCGCGTGACTTCTTCAATGCGCTTGGGTGCAGACATTGCCTTTTCAATATCAATCGCGGGAACTTTTACATCTGCAATATGATCACTAGCCTTGATCGTATTCACATAATCAATGCGAAATGGTAGCACATTGCCATCGTTGATGGCATCTACAATGGTATAGGTGTGAAGCTTTTCTCCAAAGGCTTGTTGTGTGGTACACAAAAAAGGTTTACCACTTGTACTGGCATTGGTAGCAAATATGGGAGTACCTGTAAAACCAAAAATATGGTAATTCTTGAATGCTTTGATGATCTTCTGGTGCATATCTCCAAATTGAGAACGATGACATTCGTCGAATATCAGCACCATGTGCTGTTTGTAAATGGGATGAGTTTTGTTTTTTCCAATAAACACATCCAGCTTTTGTATGGTGGTGATGATAATGTTTGTATTGGGATCTTCAAGCTGTCGTTGTAAAATTCGCGTAGAAGTATTGCTATTGGCTGCGCCTTTTTCAAATCGATCGTATTCTTTCATGGTTTGGTAATCCAAGTCTTTTCGATCGACCACAAACAAAACCTTGTCTATAGAGGGCAACCTTGTTGCTAGCTGTGCAGTTTTAAAACTGGTTAGCGTTTTACCAGATCCTGTTGTGTGCCAGATGTATCCACCCGCTTCTACAGTACCTGTTTTTTTGTTATTGGTGTAAATTTCAATTCGATTGAGAATCTTTTCTGTGGCAGCAATTTGGTATGGACGCATCACCAAAAGGAGTTCTTCTGAAGTGAAAACGCAATAGCGCGTGAGTATGTTTAAAAGCGAATGCTTGGCAAAAAAAGTATTGGTAAATCCCATTAAATCTGGAATGATGCGATTGGTTCGATCTGCCCAATAACTTGTAAACTCAAAGCTATGACTGGTTTTCTTATTTTTACTACGAGTACCCGTGCCAGATTCTTTGATATGTTGATTGCGGGTGGTATTGGAATAATATTTTGTATGCGTTCCATTGGAGATTACAAAGATTTGTACGTATTCATAGAGTCCAGTGGAAGACCAAAAGCTATCCCTTTGGTATCGATTGATTTGATTGAATGCTTCCCGAATCGCCACTCCCCGACGCTTTAATTCTACATGCACCAAAGGCAAACCATTGACCAATATGGTAACATCATATCGTGTTTCGCGAGTTCCCTGTTTCTCTTCATACTGATTGAGCACCTGCAAGCGATTGTTGTGAATGTTCTTTTTATCGATTAGATAAATGTTTTTGGTGCTTCCATCTTCACGCTTTAATATCTGTACATGATCGTCTTGTATTCGACGAGTTTTTTCAACAATTCCTTCATTGATTGCAGCAATGTTTTTAGAAAAGAATTGATTCCATTCATCGTCCGTGAATTCATATTCATTCAGAATTTCTAACTGTTGGCGAAGGTTTGCAACTAGAGCAGCTTCATTTTTCACATGAATATATTCATACCCCTGTTCGGTTAGTCGGGTTATAAAGTCCTTTTCAAGAGCTGCTTCGCTTTGATAGTCCGACGGCCGAATTTTCTCAGGAAAATACTCTGCCACCACCGTATCTTTGTTGGAAGCAGTCACAATGTTATAACTGATCATGAAACCTTCTCCTTGAAGCTAAGCAATGAATCCCGATAGTATTCATACTGCTTATGGCGTGCAGCAATCTCCGCCGGTAGACCCACAGAAATATCATTGGTGAGTTTGTCGAAACGATCCAAAATGCTAACAATTCGCTTTTGTTCAGAGAGAGGGGGGATGGGGATTTTGATTTTTGCCAGATTAGCAACAGAAACCTCTGTTACTTTTGTTCCAAAGGCAATTTTCTTTTTTTCATTAAAAAACATTGGTGTTTGAGTATAGTACGCTAGATATTTAGGATTTTCATTGTGCTTAAAAATAGTTGCATGACCACCTGTAACAATTTCGTGATCACCAAGCCATGCGACTGTTTTACAAACATCCTCTACATTTTCACTAGTATTTGTTATGATTAAGTCATTTTTGTTCACTTTTTTCAAAGTTTTTGCAAGCTCTAAAGAAACAAAGGATTTTGTTATACTTGTGAATGTTCTATAATATGTATAGATCTGTCCATAATGTATACAGCCAACACCTTTATCAGTGAAATCTTTCTTTTGTAAACCACTCCCACGCACCAATGTTCCAATCTCACCCAATTTCATCCATCGTACTGAAGGATATTGACTCTTGTTGCTGAAATCTAGTAAAGTATCTCGATAATACTCATATTGTTTCTTTCGTAGATCCAGCTCTGTTTCCAGCTCTGTTTCCAGCTCTGTAAAACTATCCAGGATCCTGACAATTTCTTCCTGAATCGGAAGAGGGGGGAGAGGGATGGTTATCCGGTTTAGTTCATCAACGGACACTCCTTTAACTGTAGTTCCCCTTCCGGTAATACTAATAGTCTGAAAGAAATAATACACATATTTAACATTAGCCTCATCCTTCAATAGTAAACCTCTTAAGTCTTGGTTAATTGCTATTGTGCAAGACGCAATCTTGCAAAGACCAGGATTAATCCTGGTACAGATTACAAGCCAATTCTGCTCAACAATGTTGGAAGAACTATTCTTTAGTCCCTCTGTTGTGATGTGATCTTTGGTTTTGCTTATGTAGAGTCCGTTATAAATGAGATCTTTTACCGATGCCCAGGGTATGGCGCCGTTCCAATAATTTGGATTTGCTTTTGAAGGCGTCCCACCTCCAATATTCTTTTTTACTATATCTCTAATGGTTTTGTACTCCACCCCATCCGGACAAAGTTCTGCAATTAACCTGTTAAGTCTACTCATTTTTGTTCTGCTTCTGTGGCCCAATCTCTTTCTCAAGCAATTTCTTTGAAAACTCATCAAAATCCGACATATAATTTCTATCTTGCAAAACTCTGTATTTATCATATTCAGTTTCCGCTTTTAATTTTGCTTCCAAAGCTGATACTTTGCCTTTATCAAGTAATATCGGGTAATCAGATAACTCTAAAAAACGATCCAAGTACTCTGCCCAGTCCTTCATATTCATCACAATGTTTCTTTTCGCTCTATTCTCTGCCAGATCTAGATATGCTGAAACAACTCTTTCCAACTCTTTAATATGCTCTTCATTAAGATAGTTTTTGGCAACCGCAACATCGGATTTCAGAATTATTCCATCTGGAGCATTTTTCCAGGTTTTAAGTCCCATATTCAGTTTTGATGCATCTGCTTCACTATAAATGATTTCAGCAGCTGTTTTTCCAGAAATTGCCCAGTGAAGTTTATTTTGTACACAGGAAAAGAATTCTCGAGTAGTTTCGCTATTTCTGTCGTAATCTGCCGATAAGGTATAAATATCTGTAATTTTCTGATAGAAACGACGTTCACTTAGGCGTATTTCTCGAATTCGCTCGAGTAACTCGTTGAAATAATCTTGCCCAAAGTGCATTCCTTGCTTTAGACGTTCATCATCCATGACAAAACCTTTGACAATATATTCATGCAATACTTCCGTTGCCCATTTTCGAAATTCAGTTGCTCGTTGTGAAAAAACTCTGTACCCAACTGCCGTTATAGCACGTAAGTTGTAATACTTCACATTCTGCACCTGTTCTTTATCCTGAATTGCACCGTGTGGAGTGGTGTGTCGGAATTCCCGACATACCACTTTTTCATTCAACTCACCTTCTGCAAAAATATTCTTTAAATGCTCCGTTATAGTGCTTCTACTTTTTTCAAATAGTTCTGCAATCGTCTTTTGGGTAAGCCATAGTGTATTATCACAAAAGAATACTGGAACATTTACTTTTCCACTATTCGTTTTGAATATTACGAAATTGGAAATGGGTATCAATTCCTTACTTATTTTCATCATTTTCTATCTCCGCAATAATCTTGTCGATTTCTTTTCGCAAGACATCTTCATGGGCAACAATCTCTGCAATCTGAGCGTTGAGTTTTTTGATGTCAATCACTTCTCGGGTGTCTTCTTGCTGGACATAGGTAGAAACTGAAAGGTTGTAATCTTGAGCAGCTATATCCTTGTTATTCACAAGCACTGAGAAATATTCAATAGGAGTTCTTTCGGAAAAAGCATCCACAATTTTCTTAATGCTTTCTTCGGTCAGTTTGTTGCTATTGGTTACTTTGATGAATTCGCGGGATGCATCGATGAACAAGGTTTTGTTTTCGCTTTTGGATTTTTTAAGTACCATAATGCAGGTTGCAATGCTGGTACCGAAAAACAAATTGTTTGGAAGCTGAATCACGCTATCTACAAAATTGTTGTCAATCAAATACTTACGAATTTTTTGTTCTGCACCACCTCGGTACAAAATGCCCGGGAAGCAAACAATAGCAGCAGTGCCACTCGTAGCAAGCCAAGCAAGGCTGTGCATAATGAAAGCAAGATCTGCTTTGGATTTCGGAGCAAGAACACCCGCAGGGGAAAACCGAGGATCGTTAATGAGAAGGGAATTGGAATCTCCTTCCCATTTGATGGAATAGGGTGGATTGGAAACAATCACTTCAAATGGTTCTTCATCCCAATGCAAAGGATCTGTCAATGTATCCCCGTGACCGATATCAAATTTATCATAGTCGATATCGTGGAGAAACATATTGATGCGGCAAAGGTTGTAAGTAGTAATATTGATCTCTTGGCCAAAGAAGCCTTGTCGAATGCGATCTTTGCCTAATATTTTTGCTGATTTTAAAAGCAAAGAACCAGAACCACAGGCAGGATCGTACACTTTGTTGACTTCTTTTTTTCCCACCAGTGCAAGACGAGTTAGAAGTTCGGATACTTCTTGTGGAGTGAAATATTCACCACCACTTTTGCCAGCATTGGAAGCGTACATGCCCATTAAGTATTCATAGGCATCACCAAAGGCATCAATGGTGTTGTCTTTGTAGTCTCCCAATTTCATTTCGCCCACACCATTCATCAGTTTTACAAGTCTTTCATTGCGTCTTGCTACCGAACTACCAAGTTTGCTGCTATTCACATCAATGTCATCGAACAATCCCTTGAAGTCGCTTTCACTGGTAGAACCTTGCGCCGAGGCTTCAATGTTTTTGAATACATGCTCCAGGGTTTCATTTAGATTTTCATCTTCAGAGGCATGCTGGCGTATATTCTCGAAAAGTTCACTTGGTAAAATGAAAAATCCTCTTGTATTGACAAGGTCATCACGAACTTCCTCTGCCTGCTCGTCAGATATTGTGGCATAATTGAAGGTTTTATCACCAGTTTCCCATTCCGAAGAATTGATATAGTTGGAAAGATTTTCTGAGATATATCGATAGAACAGCATGCCCAGAACATATTGTTTAAAGTCCCAACCATCAACGCTTCCGCGTAAATCATTAGCAATGCTCCAAATGGTGCGATGTAGTTCTGCGCGTTCCTGTTCTTTTTTGTTATCCGTCATCATTCGTTCTCCAGCTTTACACATGTTGATTTTCATTTTCCACTGTGCAGTGCACCACTGCACACCCAACCATTATGCATTTTTCTCCCCAAATTGCGAGAGATCAACCAGTGAAAGCGTTTTTTATCATTTGATTGACTTGCGGTTTTATATGAGTAGTATTGATTGTGAAAGTCTCAATAACCTACAGCGACCTGTGCATTGTTGGGATTGTTGACTCAAAGGTAAGTGAATTCAAAATTAATTAAAATGGAAACATGATGACTCAAAACGAAAATTTTTTTGTTGATTTAAAGGAGTATGGTGGACCGCTATTCATTGAAGATGTCATTTTGTTTTACGATAAACCATTACTTTTCACGTGTGTTAATGCTCTTAAAAGTAGGTTTATTGTCAATTGTATAGATGAATCCGATACAGATATCGAATGGTTGATAGCTAAGATAAGCAATAAAAGATTGATCAATGCTTATCTGAATAAATTGTCTTTGTATGACATATTTAATAATACCGAAAGCCAAAAAGTACTACTAGTGAAACAGCTGCAAGGTGTTTGCACAGATAGTGTTGTTACCATTCATGAACTTCCCTGTTCTTCACTAACACCTGATCAGTTACCAACCCCAGATAGCTATATTGAGTCAGAAACTGATTCTAAATATATCGAAGTTTTGGATTGCGATGAAGAAAATCCTTCTTTAATATTTTCCCTTAGCGGAAAACCAGTAAAAGAAACGAACACAATTGATGCTGAATTTGCAGGAGCAATACTTAATAGTTTTGTTAAGTTGGTCAAGGTTGCCATAAAACATCTTCAGATATTTACATCTGTTTTAAAGGATGGAGTGAGACAAGATGGTTTTTTAAGCAAATACGACTTGTTGCTTTCTGGTACCGCACCCGGGTCATTTAGTTTTAGAATTTTAACGCAATCAAAAGAAGTTTATCTCTTTGAGAACAACTCCATTTTACCGGCTGTTGATTCGATTATCGGGCTATTAGATTCTTCTCTCAAATTGAATGACGATCAGTTTTTAGAGTACATAAAGAAGCATCCCACGGCAGAAGTGTTTAAGCTTAAAGAACTACTTTCTTTAAGCTCTAATGCTGAGGCTTATTTTACTATTACCCACAATTCTAATCAATTCAAATTCCGTAACACAGAAGAAGTTAAACTCTCTCTTTCTAAATTTGATATTTCGCCAGTTCAGGAGTATGAAGAAGAAGTGAGAGGTGCTTTTTTGGGTGTACTACCCAAATCGAAAAGTTTTGAGTTTAAAGACACCTTAGAGGAAAAAGAAAGAGTCATTACAGGGAAATTTGACAAATCGATTGAACAGTCACAACTGGAAGACTTCAATCAGGTTAAACTACTTAAAGAATGCCTTGTAACTTTCAAAGTGTATCCAGAGAAAAAGACAAATAAGTTCTCAGTAAAGACCATGGACGATATAGTTTTTTACTAATCTACTATTCCACTAAACCTAAAAAAATCGATCATGATGATGTAGTAACATTTGTTACAGTTCAATTTTTAGATAATCTAAAATTAATTTATAAGAAGGATACGTCAATATCTCTATTTTAGCATTGGGGCTTTTTTCTATATAATACTCTAAGATTAATTTGAATGTTGCAATTTCGAATAAATCAATTTTCATATTTAAAAGCCAAAAACGATAGAAGATATCCATCACCATCGGGTGTAGTATCTTGCAGTATTCTTCGGTAGTTATAGTTTCCTTTTTATTGTTAATATGCTGAATAAATCTATTCAACATATCGATTTGTTCATTCTTTTCTTTAAGGCTACCCAAGTCTTCTAGTACATCCCAGTAACCATATCTAATGATTTCCAACAGACGGTTAGCATTTGTTCTTCCAATCAAGGTGTCTTTATACAAAGAATTCTCAAATTCACTGCATAAGTCAGTTCTTATATTTTTATGCATCGTCTCGGTAAATTCGTGAAACAACTCGTAGAAAAAGTTTCGTTTTTCCTCTTTGTGTCCGTATGACAAGATACCATCTATAATTGTTCTAAAGTATAATTTTAGAATTAAGTATTTCCCATCATTTGCCGGATTCTCATTGCAATATGAGAAAACGCTAGAAAAAATTAAAACTGCTTGTCTGTATGGAATTAAGGTGGCATTTACCTCTTTACATTTCCTAATAAGTTTTGAAAAATCAATGAGAAACGAATCAAATCTAGTTTCTTGGTGTTCTAATTGGATTTTTACAAGCATAACTAAATAATTAGCAAGAATCTTTATGAGCTTATATGGATCACTGCTTTTATTGATGTTGTTTAAAAACATATATAGAAGTTTTTCTTTGCTAGTAAGACCTTTATCTTCACTTAATTTTGTTTCAATAAAGTTTTTGTATCCTTCCAATAGTTTTTCTATCATAGGAACATTATTGTTTACTATAGATGTTTCGATTAATCTTTCTAACTCATCGGTTAGGTGATTTTCATTCTTGTCATGATGGGAACATTTTCCGGTAATTCTTTCATAGAGTTTTGATATGTTGTTCTCTAGATAGTTATCTTTCAGGACCAACGTGATTTTTTTCACAAAAGAACAGGTGAACAGCACTAACACTATGATAAAAGTGCAGAACATTATCAAACTGATAACCCCATGCTCATCACCAACACCTGTGTATACCATATACGAAACAAACAAAACTGCTATTAACAGTAATCCAGATTTGAGATAATGGACTGGTTTCATTTCTTGAAGGTACCAATTTGCCACTGTTTCTCCATAGTATTGAAACAATGGCTGGTACTTGATGATCACAAAGGCAAAAAAGATAGCGATTGCAGTCAGAGTATAGGTAATGCATATGCCCATTATGGTAGGGGTAAACGATTTATCAAGAAACCCAATGATCCCATCGATCTCATGATCGCAAAAAAGGTAGTATTGTTCTAGAAAAAGATCCTTTGTTTGCAGTTTAATCCATAGCAAAGGTTTATCAAACTGTATCATGTTAGTATTTTATACATTGGCTTTTACTCCGGTGGATGGCATCTGCTGCAGGGGGTGTAGCCTTGTTCTTTGGCTTCTTTGAGGGTGATTTCTATTTTGCTGCCTTTTAGGTATTTGCAGGTGCTGGTGTGGTACTTTTTGCCTGTCTCAGTTACATAAACGGTTATTTCATCGGGATCTTTTTCACCAGGGGGTGTCGAGTTATCTGGTTTTTTGTCCCATATGTCGACAGTGTTGGATTTGCTGTCCCATTCTACGTGCTTTCCAAGATGATCGGCTAGAAAGCTGATGGGAATCCAGACTTCTTCGTCATAGAGAAAGGGTTCTTTGTCAGTCTTTACTTTTTTATCGTTCACATTTACTCTGATGTCTCGCAATTCAATTGTGATATCTTTTTCGGTGTTTTTTCCAATAACTACTGATGTAAAACCTAAAAAGATGATCATAAAAACAAGCAAAAGTTTTTTCATTTGGCTACCCCTCCGTTGGTTATTTTCGCTAGTTTTATTATAAATCTCCAAACTGAAAATACCAGTAGAGGATTTTCCTTTTCATTTAAGGCTATTGCAGATACAATTAAAGCAGCTGAAAATTGAAAGGAGAACCAATGAGTATATTGAAAGATGCAATCAAAATGGAAATCGATGGAGAGAAATACTATCGCAATCTAGCAGAGGAGAACAAGGATAATCATCTTCATGGAGTTTTCCAAAAGTTAGCAGAGGATGAAAAAGAACATGCTCAGTTGTTAAAACAAAAAGAAGAGAACAAGGAATGTACAATCCAAAAAAGCCAACCCTCTCAAAAAGCTCCTAGCGTGTTTCAATCCATGGAAGAGTTTAAAAACGAGATAAAAGAAACACCTTCGCAGATAGACTCGTATAGATTGGCTCTAGAAAAAGAAAAAGAGAGTATTGATTTGTACACCAATTTGAAAGAAAAAGCCGAATCCGGTAGCGACAAAGAGATTTACGATTTTCTCATTGAACAGGAAAAAGATCACTACAACACGATTAACAATCTAATTGCTCTTTTGACACAAGCGGAAGATTGGGTTGAATCAGCTGAATTTGGAGTCAGAGAAAAGTATTAAGCCGAATGCTTTGAAGTTATTTTCATGAAGGTGGGCCGTAAACTTGCCAAGTGAATCACTTCATGGTAAAAGTATTGTGGCAGTTTGCATAGCAAGATTGCTAAATATTTATGCACAGGAGATGTTTTTTGAGAATTAACAACACATTGGAGATTGTAGACTAACCGGGAGGTTGGTGTAAATACAATCAACGGCACTTACCTCCCAAAAGTGTATGTATCACTTTATAGGAGGAATTTTTACAATGAAATCATCGAAAATCGATGTATCCCCATGGACCAAGAAAGTACATATTCGTAATGAAATAAAAGCCGATTACGAAACCATCGAGACAATTACAAGAAGGGCGTTTTGGAATTTGTATGTGCCTGGATGCGATGAACATTATTTGGTTCATATCATGCGTTCTCACAAGGATTTCATTCCTGACTTAGATTTTGTAATTGAGGTAGACGGTATGCTCATTGGCAATATTATGTACACAAAGGCAAAACTGGTTGATGAAAAGAAAGAAGAGAAAGAGATTCTGACATTTGGACCGGTTTCAATTTTGCCCGAGTACCAACGTATGGGATATGGCAAAATGCTTATGGAGCATTCGTTTCAAAAAGCAACTGCTTTGGGCTGGGACACTGTTGTGATCTTTGGGAATCCAGCGAATTATGTAAGCAGTGGTTTTAGGAGCTGTAAGAGATACAATGTTTGTCTTGAGAATGATGTGTATCCATCTGCAATGATGCTGAAGGAACTGAAACCAGGAGTACTGGACGGGAGAAAGTGGTTTTATTACGATAGTCCTGTCATGAGTATAGACAAAAAAGAAGCACAGCGCTTTGATGAAAGCTTGGAGAAAATGGAAAAGAAAGTCCAGCCAAGCCAGGAAGAATTCTATATTCACAGTCATTCTTTCATGCAATGTGGATAGGTCCCACAAATCTCTGAGCACTATCTCTAGATAAGGAATTACTTCTGCAGATGGAACTTGCTGTACGCTAGGTTCATGTCAACAGATAAACGCTTATGGGGGTGCAGATATCACTCAATTGTCTGCATCCCCAACTCAGTAAAAAATCAACGGGTCACTCGCAAGATCAAGCAGATCTGGAAAATTTGAAATCGTTTCCCAATTCCCCAAATTACTTCCCAAATGCCAACAATACACTGCTTACTGTCATTATTCTATATTTTCTGTGTAATTACAATGAACCAATATTACTGTTAATTGTATTGACATTGCAACGGTATAACGTATATTTTCTTAAGAAAGGTGGTATTTTTATGGCAAATACAACAAACTTAAACATTCGTGTAAATGAAGATTTAAAACGTGAGGCAGAAGCTATTTTCTCTGAATTAGGTCTGACGATGTCTACAGCGTTAAATATATTTCTTAGACATTCCGTTCGCTATGGCGGTATCCCTTTTGAACTTCGCGTTGATAAGCTCAACAAAACAACCCTAGAAGCAATGGACGATACTATACACAACCGAAACATGAGTAAATCCTTCGACTCCATCGATGCTTTGATCGATGATCTAAATGCTTAAGATAAAATATACCAGTAGATTCAAAAAAGACTATAAGACTATTGTAAAACGAGGAGTCAATACAGAACTTTTTTTTAGGGTGCTGGAATACCTTGTTCACGAAAAACCTCTTCCTAAAAAACACTTAGAGCACCCTTTGTTAGGATCTTATGAGGGATTTCGAGAATGCCACATTACCTCTAATTGGTTGCTAATCTATAGAATTGAAAAAGATGCTATCACTCTGACACTTACCAGGACGGGCACTCATAATGATCTGTTCTAAAATTACATCACTACCAAATAAAAAGCTAAAATATGTATTACAAGATCTTTTTACCCAAAAGGAGACATTAACCTCAGTGGATTCTTTAGTTTGTTTTCCATACAGTGTCTAAATGTATTTTATTGTCGTTAACACTCTTTTGCGTGCACGATGTAGCTGAACACAAAAGAACCAGTATGGTCACAATACATATCGGTGTTCTCATGTCTCATTTAACTCCTTGATGAAAAATAGGGTGGATGTACAACAAAAAAACGAAACAGATAGCTAGTATACACGCTTATTCTCGTTGTTGTGTAGGTATTTCTAGGGAAATGGCTAGGATTTTTTGGTTGTGGACAATTTGGTTAGGGGGAGCGGGGATTTTTTCGTCAATAAAGATAATTGCCTGATTGGCAGGAGTAATGCGTACTGCAGTTGGATAGAAACAACTGGTATTGGAAAAGCTAGTACAAGTGCATCCTTCTCTGAGAAGTTTTTTGGTATTCCAGTATTGCAAGATCACTCCATCCTGTAGTCGAATGTGGCAAATATACTGATTGTCTAAAATGACAACCATGGTACCATCTGGCCGTACCTTACTGTATCCAGTGGCATTGTCCACAGACCATTTCTTAACCAATGTGTTTTGATCATAGACAGCCAGGATAGTATGATAATTAGAAGTTAGCAAACTATCTTGGTTAACTCCCAGTAGATGAAAATCTTTCTTGTAGTTCTGTTCACTGTTCTTCTCCTCTTCCAACTGTAAACTTGTTGTAGTTATTTTACGAGTAACCAAGTTAAGCTGTTGTAAATATCTGGTGTTGTTTTTTGACTCATACCACATCACCAGTAAATTGCCTTGTGAGTCAACAAACGATCCTCCACCCTCAACCTGTCCCTCCATCGTACCCGTATTGGTATTAATTACATACAAGGTTGGCTCTTCTATATCGCTGGGACAACTTCCTTTGCTTATAGTATAGTAGTATCGTCCTATCTGATTTAAAACAGAAGCATCGCTTTCGTCTGGAAAATTAAGAGTACCCCCTTGCACTGGATTCTTTACTTCCCATAGTACTTCTCCGGTATCTTTGGAAAGAGCTCGGGTAATAAGGTTTTTGATTGTTCGTTTAGTGTAATCCAGAGTGTAAGAAGTATACACCAAAATATTATCGTATTGGATGAATCCATCCCAACTTGTATAGTCTTCCCGACCATTGTTCCAATGAGGTATTTCGTGTTCCCACAAGATAGTCTGCTTGTTTTCAGTTTTTTCCACTGCTTTGATCTTCCATTTGTCTCCTTTGTAAGCAAATGCTTGATTGTATGTATATCCCTGCAGTGCTTTGCCATCAGAAACAGAAAACACAGCAGGAGGAGGAGTTCGAATCATACCTAGTGAAAAAGAGAATTCTTCTACATTTCGTTTCAGAAAGGGATTTTGATATCCGGTAGCCATGTCGTATTGCTTATATAGATATTCGGGATCGTCATTGTCTACATACATATAGCGAGTATCCATGTACATATCATATTCGGTGTTGCTGGATCGCCAACAAGCAACATACCAACTTTTGGGGACTGCAAGGTCCAATGGTTGATCCTGATACAAAAGTTCAATATCAGTTCCATCATCTTCGTACCAATCATAGGTATCAGATTCAAAAGGAGATTGATCTGGAATAGAAGAAGCAAAATCTTCAATGAATAAGGGAGAAGGGTTGGTTTTTGTACCATTTATAGCCGAAGTGCAACAAAGATTACTGACAGAAAAACAACTTACTACAAAAAGAATCATTCCCATATGTCTAAATCTAGTCTTCGAAAAAGTGTGTTGCTTTTGTTTCATACATTGCTCCTTATCTCATGATCCATTGTTTTTATCCTAAACTCTTCTACGAGTTAGGCAACACAATCTGTAATTTCTGGAATATGATTCGTTGTGCTTTAGTGATTTCATTTAATAGACAGGTTTTCCCTTGCCAAATTGCTTTCTTTAGTTTGTGAAGTTCTCGAAACAATCCTCGAATAGAGTAGCTATCGTCTATTCTGCTGGTTTTCATTTTTCCTCCCAGATACGTTTGCAGGATCAAGGTTAGAAAAAGAACGAACATTGTCCCTTTCATGGTTTCTGTAGAATGCACCCGAAGAGGATTTCCAAAGCACTCATTTTTGCCTGCATCGAAGACTTTTTCAACAGCATCTCGCTGGCGATATTGCGTTAGCATGGACACCAAATCAAGCTCAGTGGAACTGAGCAGAATAAAGGTTCCCATGGATTCCATTCTGTCTTGGATTGCTTTGGTATTCTTACCGATATGAAGAGTATGATCCAATGGATCTTCTTCGATGGTAAAATAGGGTGCCCATTTCGAAGCGATCTCTTTCAACATATGTTGTTTGTTTGTATATAGAGAAAGATCAATTGATTGTAACGTTTGTTCGGTTAGAAGAAGTTCTGTGATAAATGTATTGCTTTCTTGTGCTTGCCTTTGTGGGTCCAGAAACAGTCCATAGTACATAGACCCGGAAGAAGGTTCTACTTCTTCCATTTCAAGGAGAGGAAGAAGCTGGGGAAGCTCAATCCATCCACCCACTGCGAAGATGGGTTTTCCTTTTACAAGAACTGCACGTAGTGGACTATCAAGTTCTTTCCGGTGCTGTTTCATGATTCTTTTGGTAAGCTTGGAAGCGGTTCGCGGCAGTGGAAGTAAAAAAGAAAAACCATGTCGGATCATGTGATGCAAATTGTAGGTGCTATAGAATCCTCGGTCCAGAATGAAGCGTAAAGAGGAAATACCCAAGAGTTTTGCTTCTTGTACCATATGCGATAGCAGGGATACATCTTTTAATGAACCAGGATACACTTTGTAAATTAGGGGTAAATACTGTTCTTGATTAACTAAAAGTCCCATATTTAGTTGGGGATGAGGAGAATGATCTTTGGAGTATCCCATTTCCAATTCTTCCATGCGGTGTGCCTGAGAAGAAAAAGACGTTAGATCAAAGAGAAGAGATTCTCCTTCTCGGTTGATTTTCTGGCTCCAATGCAAGAAGAAGTGCGCACTTTGTTCATCGATGGAACCACCTATCCGGTGCAATGTTTTGGAGATCGAGGACGAAGATAAGGATTGTTCATAAGGATAGAAAGAAAGTAAATCAGAGGTTTCCATCCAAGAAGATAGATGACAAAGAGAGTCTCCACACAGTAACCGATAGGCCGTGAGTAGTAGTAGAAAATGAGCATCCTCCTGGGAGAAGCATTTCAATAAAATCTTCTCAAGGCCAATTTCTTCNNTTTAGGTGGTTCTACAGGAACAGGGGGTGGGTCTCGCGTAATGTTATGAAGGTCTTCGTGTGGATATACCTTGCGAATGTACTTGGATGTTTGGCTTCGTTTTTTGGTGACCGGATTGTACGATGGAGTCACTTCATACAAATACAGATTCCCTTTGATCTTTTTTACTCGCAGAAGCGGTGCATATTCTTTTGTGTCTGTCGAACAATCAATTTTCTTTGTCATGCCTATATTATAGGCAACACTCTTTGAATTGTCAAGAAATAAAAGCAAGATATAGAGGGTAAAATTTAGATTTTATAAATATGTTGCCTAACTATAGGAAGAATTTAGGTTTTTATTACTGTTTCACTGAATCATCCTCATGAAATGACCCTGACACAAAAAAATGGGAGGAGAGTATTTGAATAGAACGTAGGTTTTCTATATTTTCACTTTGCGCTTTCCCCAGACAATCGATATAGTCCACGGGTATCACAATTCTCCTCTCCTATGGTGAATACAAATGCCTTCAGGATTCGGTTTCATTTGAAGATTCTATAGGTTTGCTTACATCAATGGTAATAATACCATAGACTGAAAACTGCAAATCTTCCGGTTCGGTATAAGTACTTCTAGCATCCGTTTTTAAAGAATAGTACCCAAGTTTTTCTTTGTATATGGCACAAAGCAACCCTTCTTTGGAAACCAGAAGCTGGTTTCTCCCCCAAGAATAGTATTCTTCGACATCTTCTGGATTGGCAAGATCATATTTCGTACTATTCACGTTACGATATAAAGAAAGCCTTGGGTTGGTTAATGCTTGAACGTCCCATTCTTGCTCTATGGTTCCATTTGAAATGTTTACTTTTTGTATATATCGATCTTCTTTTACTAAAAATATCGTTCCATCTTCTTGTGGTTGGCTGAAACCGGTAATGTGATGATAGATCCAGGACAAAGTCATATCTTCTTGGTGAACAGAAGCAAAATAGTTGGAATATTTGCTTGATACCAAGAAGTGTTTTTCGGTAACTCCTCGTAAAAAGCTAGAACCTAACCCACTGGGGAGATACAAAGAAGGTGTTTTTTCCCCTGTTTTGATATCAATACCATATAAACAATAGTTTGAAGTTCTTTTAATAATATCGACTTGATCATCCAAAAAGTACAATTTTCCGTTCAGTTCGTATCCTCCACTACAATCACAATTGTAAGTTTCACTCACCCAGGCTAATCTGTTGGTATTCATGTCAAAAGCATAGATAGGAAAAGAACCTACATAATTAGGAAACTCAGGCTTATGGTACATGATATACAGGTTCTTGTATTGATTGACAAATCGTAATTCGGTGAATATAGGATCTCCGTAATCATTCAACACATCTTGTGGTGGATACCAATTTATAATCCTTTCGCCAGTATCTGCATCTAGTACATTCAAGCGTACTTCTTTGTATTGATTCCCTGTATCGTATTCTTTACTCAGGTAGCATATTTTGTGATTGTAATAGCAGAGATCTCCATAATGATCACTAGGCAGTGTATGTTCCCATAGAATTCTTTTTGGATCATTTGGCCTGGTTTCGTACATACCCCAGTTTGGATCAATATAGGTGGAGACTGCTTGTAATTTATCTCCATTGACTACAACAACAAATGTATCTGTTTCTTGTGTTGTTGACAACGTTTCGTTTATGACTAGATAATCATGGTTTGGAGTGTTCCGTTCAGTTGTATCCAAATCTCTGGATACATAATCCCAGTACCAGTCATGGAAATAATATAAATGTGGCTCCTGTACATCACAGCGAAGATACGAAACAGCATTGCGGTGGCGAACACTTATATACAGATTCTGATTCTGTAGATGCAAAGAACCAGAAACAGGTTTTGTCTTATCTGGAAATGGTATTAACCATTGCACAGGAGTATCGTCTGGAAAACGATATGTAGCTCCTCCTACATCAAGGGTTTGTTCTTCCGAAGAAGAATTCTTTGGGTTTTCCGTAGCTACAGGATTTTGCGCACAAGATACCATATTGTAAACCAAGAATACCAGGGTTAGAATGCATAGTAAGTTTTTCATAATCTGCTTATTCTCCTTTACAAATTGATATCAATGCCACACACGGGCAGTTCTCCGTTCACCTGTACCTTGATCTTTCAAGATGTTCAATCTTTTCTTACGCTTCGCTTCATGGTTAAGCCTCCAATTTCATTCTATAAAAAACCAAATGTACTTTTTTTAAGTCCTCCATACTCTCATCAAGGAGTATTCATAATCCAATTAAACACAAAGAGATTATAGAACTGTGTAAGAAATTTACAAACTTTTTTCCAAATTTTTATAATCTATTTCACAAAAATAATAAAAAGTTTCTATGAGACAAGAAGGTGTTATTGCTACGATAGTCCCGTCATGAATATAGACAAAAAAGAAGCATGGCACTTTGATGAAATCTCTGAGCACTATCTCTAGATAAGGATTTACTTCTGCAGATGGAACTTACCGTACGCTAGGTTCATGTCAACAGATAAACGTTTATGGGGGTGCAGATATCACTCAATTGTCTGCCTCCCCAACTCAGTAAAAAATCAACGGGTCGTTCGCAAGATCAAGCAGATCTGGAAAATTTGAAATAGTTTCCCAATTTCTTAGAAATCGAATTGGATACCGAATCAAATTATTGCATAACTCCATGGAAACCAAAATCATGAAAACAGACTGAATATTCACTATATAGAGTGAATATTCACTTGACGAATGTGAATATTCAGTTTATAATAAGTTTAGTATTCAATTAAAGAGGTTGTACGATGATCACAGAAAGTGAATTTGTAGAGCTTAAAGAAGTGCTTAACGATAATATCAGTAAAGAAGTTGTTGCATTTGCTAACACTCAAGGTGGAGAAATATATGTCGGAATTGATAATAAGGGTAATAAAGTAGGAATAAAAAATCTCAATGAAACCTACACAACACTTACAAATATCATTCGTGACTCCATTTTACCGGATGTAACGTTGTTCACAAAATATGAATTGCAGAAGGATAATGTTATCAAAATATCAGTTACTGAAGGTACAGCAAAACCTTATTATTTAAAGAAAAATGGCATGAAACCATCTGGGGTATATGTACGTCAGGGTACTTCTTCTGTTGGTGCTACATGGGAGCAAATACGTCAGCTAATTAAGCATACAGACGGAGATTCTTATGAATCTACAAGAAGTATCTTGCAAGATTTGACGTTCGACACAGCGGAGAAAGAATTCAGAAATAGAGATGTTCTTTTTCGTGAAGATAAATATGTTTCATTGGGTTTGCAGAGCTATGAAAAAAACATATTTACCAATCTTGCACATCTTTTTTCAGACCAGTGTATACATTCTGTTAAAATTGCGGTTTTTGATGATCCAGATAATACCATTTTCAAAGATCGCAGAGAATTTAGTGGTTCTATTTTCAAGCAACTACATCAGACCTATGAATATTTAATGCTCAATAATCGCACTGCTTCGATTGTTCATGGTCTAGATCGCATTGACAAAATAGAATATCCGACTGAAGCACTGCGAGAAGCTTTATTGAATGCTTTGATACATAGAGATTACAGTTATAGCGGTAGTATTATCATTAACATTAACAATGAACGTATGGAATTTATCTCCATTGGAGGCCTTCCACGAGGGTTGTCTACAAGTGACATCATGAATGGTATTTCCCAGCCTAGAAATCCTATGCTTGCTCAAGCATTTTTCCGATTGAAACATATGGAATCCTACGGTACTGGGATTCGAAGAATATTCAATCTATACAACTACTCCGATACCAAACCAACAATATCCGTTTCAGAAAACTCATTTCGCATTACTTTGCCAAATATGAATTGCTATGCTCCAAGTAAGGCGAAAGAAAGTAAAGTCTCGGATATAAAGTCCACCCAAATACCCCACGTTACTTCCCAAATGCAAATTGTTTTGGACTATTTGAGACAAAACCAATCCTTAACAGAACATGAGCTTATGGAATTACTTCATGTGAAAAGAACCCGAGCCTATATCATTACAAAACAAATGATAGAACTGGGACTCATCAGTATTATTGGGCGTGGCAAAGGCAAGAAGTTTGTTCTTCCAACGGAGTAGTAGATGCGAAGCTAACCGAAAGAATAGAACATGTCGAGAACTACATTGGTGTCCTTACACAATTCTTGATGTATAATCACTATTGCAGAAATATTTGCAATTAAACCTATAATACCAAATGCATCAATCCACTGCCTTCTGAAATTATTCTTCGTTGTCCACTGTAATTACAATGAACCAATATTACTGTTAATTGTATTGACATTGCAACGGTATAACGTATATTTTCTTAAGAAAGGTGGTATTTTTATGGCAAATACAACAAACTTAAACATTCGTGTAAATGAAGATTTAAAACGTGAGGCAGAAGCTATTTTCTCTGAATTAGGTCTGACGATGTCTACAGCGTTAAATATATTTCTTAGACATTCCGTTCGCTATGGCGGTATTCCTTTTGAACTTCGCATTGATAAGCCCAACAAAACAACCCTAGAGGCAATGGACGATGCCATACACAACCGAAACATGAGCAAATCCTTCGACTCCATCGATGCTTTGATCGATGATCTACATTCAGGAACCTAGAATACTATGTTATTCACCCGATTGAAAAAAAAGCAATCACTTCCAGATAATGATTCGACGCATTCACGATGATCATTTTAGTTTTCTGTTCCAAATCTCTTCTTTTCTTTTGCCTGTCTTGTACGAATTCTTTGTTGTTTCCTATCAGCTCAGAACTTCTATTCCAAGGATCTCTGAATCAATGAAACTATTTGTACATTATGAAACTGTCTTTTAAGTAAAGCTTGCAAAACTTTTAGGTTATTGAACAGAGCAGTCATAGATTGAAAGAAGGAAGAAGTATTTTTTCCCAATGAATGTTCCGTTTCTGTACAAATGCTTGTTGGTTTTAAAAAGATTCTCTAGTGAGACTGAACGAAACTCTGATTTGTACAAAGCAGTTTGCATATTGTTTGTAGCTCCCAATGTATAAATTTTATTTTGCCATACTTTCATGTCGTAAATCCATTCTGAGAGAAAGAATTCTTGATAGACATTTACCGATGAAGAGGGTGTCTCTAACAATTGTTCTTTTGTGGCATCCGTTGTGGTGTATGTGTTGAAAATAATGTTACCATACAGATCAAGCTCCATCAATACACTGTAGCAGGATTGTTCTGAAGGATTGGCTACGTTTTCTGAAATGCTTTCTTCGAAAATCCCTGGTTGCCCCTTTTCTACAGAAATATATTTACTTTTTGTAGTGGATACCAAAACAATCCCATTTTCTTTCATCTGCATTATTACTCCATGATATACTCCAAAATGTTGGTCCCAATCTGATGCAAACTGGTAATAGGGTGCTTGAATAGTATGTTGAAAATGCTGCACCCAGTTTTGTTTTCCATCTGTTGATGCAAGAGCTTTCAAATAAAGAACTCTGCCTTGATTCGATTCTAGCGATGACTCGGTGGAATCTGATATGAAATGATCACCAAGCAAAAACACATATTCTTCATTGCACGTTAGCGATAAGATAGCTTTCTGTTCACCTACTTCCGGGATGTATTTCCAATTGATTGAACCTTGCCGGGACAACGCGTAAATAAAAGAATTAATGGGGGCTATTGGATTGTTTTTACTATCCTTAAATAAGCACCCACTAATAAATAAATTAGAAGAATTACTTGCTATATGAATCTCTTCGACTCTTGTAGGATTTGACGATTCAAAGGGAAAATGATGAGAGATTTCTTGGTTCCATAGGAACTCCCCCTCGTAGGAAAAGGTATAAACATTAATCTTTACATTCCCATCATTCGGTATCCAAAGTTTGGAGAAAACAAAATGTATTCCGAATTCACTGCAATAGTACGATAATTTTGAGTTGGTTCGGTGTGGATTGTTCTCCTCTTTAAGGTGTATCATATCATTCTTTTCCTCGATCTTATTCCCGGTTTCAGTGTTCAAGGTCATCATTGTGAAATCATTCGTATCGCGCAGTCCTGCTAGATAGATTTTATCTTCATGGATAAACATCTCTTTATCTTTCCATTGTGAGGAATAAAAATGCACCCACTGAATAGATCCACTGGGTGACATTTTTAGTACAAAAACATTGGTATCGTTGGGAATTTTGTATCCGTACAAAAAGCGAATTTGTTTTGTTGAACCATAGATGTACAGGTTTTCTTTTTGATCGGTGAGGAGTGTTTTCACAAAGATGGTTCGATATTCCCAATTGTGAAATTCATTTTCGAGTTTAAAACTCCACAAGACATTTCCGCTCAAATCTGTTCGAACAATTCTTTTTTCTTCTTTGAATCCCTGCTTGGTGTAATCGTGAAACTGTATCCAGCTTACTGTGTAGATTCCATTCTCTGTTGGAAAGATTGCAGGAGTTTCATTACGGTTTAAAATTGAAGAAGAACCCATAAGAATTTGTGACTGCAGCTGACTATTCTCAGATTTTTCCTGCATGGGGAAATGGACATGTTGGTTCATCCAAAAGGTTGGATTCAGTTGTAAGTAAAACTTCGTGTTATTTCCAATAGACATCGCCACCAAAAGAAAAACAAGTGCGATTACACCCATACTTATCAATACCATTCGATTCATGTTTTACCTCGATTCTATATATCCAGTAACCTTGGTTCAATAAAGTGCAGTCAACGTTATCGATGTGAATGTAAGGTCAAGTTCATCTCTGCACTAGATACTCTTTTTTTATAATTACCTCATTCATTCTATCTTGCATATCATAGAGTATACCATGTTTGCATCGGTATTTTTCCATTCATTGAAATGAATATAGGTGTGGTTTGATGAGGAGAAGATGCAAGTCCATATCAAAAGGAATCACTATCTGTAAAGACTTGTAGATTTTGTTTATTTTCACCATCTAAGCTGGTAAGAGATTTTTTCCAAACATCATTGCAATAGTTTTTACATTGTGCTATTATACATATAAGTTCTATGTATTATGTAGGAGTTAGACATGAGTGGTATATCAAAAGAGTTAGTGGCTGCTTCCTCCAAAATGGTAGTTCTTTCCATTTTGAGAAAGGGAGAAAGTTATGGGTACGACATACTCCAACAGGTGAAACTTCTTAGCGACGGACAATGGAATTGGTCGGATGGACTTATATACCCGGTCCTCCACAAGCTAGAAAATGATAAGTATATCTCTTCTCGATGGGAGCAATTAGGCGGCAAAAGAAAACGGAAATACTATACCATTACGGAAAAAGGATTACGCTTTCTCGATAAGTCTATGAAAGAATGGAAATTCGTAGACAAAACACTTCAAAAAGCATGGGAGAATCAGTTATGCAAAGCACAGAAGATCGGGTAAACCTGTGGGAACAGTGGATGAATAGAAGAAAACTCTTTAGCAGAAAGGAGTTGGATGAAATGAAAGATCATTTGCTTGAAGAAATAGACTATTTAATGACACATGAGGGCTTGTCAGAACAAGACGCATTCCATAAATCTGTTGATATTATTGGAATGAAAAAGGAATTAATAGAAGAAGAATCAAAAGTAAAAAAAGAGAGCATTAAACGAAAATGGCAAGTAAGTATCAGTTGTTTAGTGGCTTTGTGTTTTGTTGGTTTATCTGTATTCGCAATTCAATATGCATTCCAGAAAAGAAGCCAGGTAGCTGGAAACATTCCCTATGGATACCCTTGTGAAGGAGATATCGAAGTTCCTACTCAAACAATTACATTTAGAAATCAGGGTAGAATCCATCCTTATAAGGGAGATGTTTTAGCAATTCAGACAAGTGAAGGTACTATAACTGTTACCTTTCCTGAAGGTACCAGACTTCCAGATGACTTGTCCAGTATTGACTTTTCACTCAAAACACCATGATTAAATATGGAGCTCATTTACATAGGAGGTTAAACGTGCCTGAAATAAAAACCAGTAAAGAAGAGACATTCTATTTATGTAGCACTCCTTCAATGCAAGACAAACTTCTTGCAGGAATGAACACTCCTTTAGAAGAGTGCGAAGAATGGATTGATGGAGAAGAGTAATGTATACAGGGCTTATAAAAAAGAACACACCGTAAAAGTAATCAGCTTGTGGAATCATTACTGATCACTTATGGAATAAAACTCAAGAAAAGCCCCATTCTGTCCCTGAGTAATGAGATTGTTCTTGTAAGTGCCTTCTATAAGAGCAATTCCTGAATAGGTTACGATAGGAGAACGCTTGGTAATTTCACCTGTTTTTGGATTAACTCCTAACACAATTTGTGAATGAGGTAATTGGTGTTTCCCAAACCAGGTATATTGAGATATCACCAGATACACTTTGTTGAAAGCAGGGTAGACTTGATCGAGCCAATAATCTTCAATTTCAATTCTCCATTTTTCATGTTGTGTTTTAGGATCAATTGCAACACATAGTGCTCCTCCCCAGGAAGAGAAATAAATCAATTGGCCATCAGTAGTAAGGTGCAAATCAGAACTTAATCCGCCGTTTTCTATGGAACAAGACCCAGCGGTTCATTGGTTGCTATATCGTATGTTTCCAGTATTAGTTTGTGGTGAACGTTGTCCTCTATTAGGTGTATTGCTTTGCACAGTAGTGTTCCCACCTGAACTGTTTCAGTACAACCTTGTAGGACGCAGTTTTCAGAAACTAAAGAGTCTACCCAATTCAGCCAATCCCCCAAAAAGGTTTCCTCTCTGTTACTGATAGAAAAACTATATAAACCCTTTCCATGTAGGTAGTAGAACTTACCTTTATCGTATAGAAAAGAGGAAAAATGTACGATTTCATCCCATATTGTGTTCCCATTGGATGGGTTAACTGCATATAGTGTATTTTCCCACTCACCTTTTTCAAGTTTAGATCCAACGTAATACAAGGTTCCATTTATGAGCATCATGCACTTTTTATCAATAGAGGCATGTACCTGTCGTTTCCAGATTTCCTTTCCCGTTTTTTTATCAAGGCAAATTAAATAATAGTCATCCCCTGCATACGATTCAGGACCATCTGTTGTTCCAATGAATACATGATTTTCATTAAAACATATACTCCCAATTCGAGTTCTCGGAATTCTATATGACCAGGCTTCTGTGCATGGATCATTCTCGTACCAGGACATACGCTCTTCATTGGGCTGAACATTCAAAGCGATTAGATCGACATAGAAATTATCTCCTCTTATCCAGTTTTCCCTTAATTCTTGTAAGTTAATGAACTCACTGCTTTGGATATAGATTTGATCATGATCATTAATGGTTGTTTGACCAAGATATGTATTGATTTTCCCATACATAGTTCTGTGACTGTATGAAATTGATTCACACTGAAGATTGTCAATTTCTTCTTTTGTGAAGTGATTAGAAGTCTTGGTTACTTCTTGGGTATTTTCTTCTATAGATTTGGAGATAGATTCATTAGCCTGGGTTTTTAAAGTTTCATTACTGCCACATGATAGAAACGACATAAATAGCAAACCAATTGTAAGGGTTAAAGCAACTGATTTTATCATATCTACCCCCTAGTCTTCCATCATTTCCTTTTGGCTCATTTGGTGATTTTTTCGTTGGTTTTTTTGAGGCGGAATAGGAGGGCTGTACCTAATAGGAGGACGACAGCGATGATGATGACGTTGAAGATTTGTTGTTGGCTTTTTGTACGGTCTGGGGATGTGGCTTCTTCTTGGATGGGGCCCAGAGTGAGTATATCATAGCCTTCTTGCAGAATGCTTTCTCTGTATCTCCCTATATCGTACTGTGGTTTTTGTGTTAGGGTGGGGCTACCAAAAAGCAAAGTGAAGGTCGTTTCATTTTCACCATTGAAAACAATTTCTTGAGCAAATCTGCGTACGATAATTTTTTGAATATGGATGGGTTGGTCGTTTAAGTTTTCAATATAAATCTTGCTGGTATCTTCTGGTTCTTTCCATCCATTTAGATGCAGGGTAAGGTCTTGGTAGTTTTGATCGGTGAAGCGAAGATTGTACAATTCTTCAGGTGAGAATGTTTGGTAGCGAACCGTTCGGTGAAAGATATCATCGGTCACAAGGGTGATGTCAGAAATGGATATGTTTTTCATGTTATAAAGGCTGATGACAGTAGTGGTGCCCACTTCTTCGGTTGTAAATGGAGCATCAAACGTATCAATAAAATATTCTTTTTGCACCAATTCTTGATCGAAATGAAGCTTGGCACTGGTAAAATCAATGGATTCTCCACCATGCAGAACTTGAAGTCGGTAGTGGGTATATTTCTGGACAGAATCAAACGAAATAGTGTCTTGAATATAGGTATCGACAGAATATACCAGAGCTTTGCGTACAAAAGTCCAATGGTTTCCATCGTAGCTGCCATACACCTGTGCTTCTTTTGCAAAGCTTCGATTGTTTGTATGCAGCTGTAACGAATTGGCTTGGATATCTCCGTTTACTTGAGTTTCCAGTGCAAAATCAAAATACTGCCAGGATTCTTTAACAAAGCTATTGATTCGCTTCATGTTGTACGTTTTTTTGATTACATTTTGAATTTCTTTCCATTCATGCAGGAAAAAGGGTACTTCTTCGTTCTTTGAATTTACCAGCTTAAGATCTGCTAAATTGTACTGACAGGCTGAAACAACTTGATTAGTAAGCCGCAACGCTTTGTATTGTTGGGTTCCCTGGTTTTGAATGGGGGCAGAATACTGGTACGTTGCAGCTGAAATGAACCAAGGACTGGTGAAGAGACAACAGCAAATAAGAAGAATGAAAGGGGATTTATTTTTCATTTTGAACATCCTTTATTTGAAGCTCTAACAGCTTTTGAAAATGCTGATAAGTGAAAGAAATTCCAAGTAAGAAAATGCCAAATGCAAAATAGGAAATCATTCGACCAAAAGATTCCAGCCCCGAAAGATCAAGAAATACGAGTTTTGCAGTGGCTAGTATAGACAAGCCCAATCCAAAACGACGCAGCATAGCGTTACGTTTCAAGAAGCCATACAAGATCCAAAGGGTCGCAGTAAGAATATATAAAATGCTGATCAGCAGGCTTTGAAAACCAAATCCATAGTGAGATATCAAGTTTTGCGTGAGAATAATGACTGTGTAAGCGGATATAAGAATGCTAAAGAAGCCAGTTCTCTGTAGTCGGTTGATGATAAGTTCTTGTAATAACTCTCGCAAGCATACAATAGACAAAAGTCCCAGGAGTATAAGCAAAGCCGTTCCGGAGATATAGAGCCCGGAAGAGACAGATGGTGAAGTGAATTGGACCGGATGATAACTGGTATTTAATCCAAAGAGCCACAGAATTCCGATAACAAACCAGAAAATGCGAATTGCTTTCATCCAGTCATCGTAAAGTATGCGGAAATATCGAATTGCATAAGCGAGTATCAGCGTAATAACAATGCTTGAAGCTTGCAAGAGATACTGGATGTTCAGAGATTCGTATCCTAGCATATGTACGAGTGCTCGATACCATTCTTGATTGACAAGATACAAACCGTAAAACCAAACATTCAAGACGGTTGCATACTTGATAGCTTTGGCCAGATTGCTTTGAAATGTTTTCTTGTAAGCGAGTGCAGAAAGAATAGCGATGCTTCCAAGGGTAACGGCAGAATACTTAAGAGTAAACAATGAGTTGACGTTCATGTATATTCCAAACAAATCTCCAAAGATAAACGATAGCAAACTTAATGCATAGGCAATGCCACCACTCCATTTTAGAACTCTGTCTTCTTTTAAAATTCCATATACAGCAAGCAAGACTCCTTCGACCAACCACCCTAGTGAAAACCACATTTTGTCGAATTGGAAGGGTATAAACAACAAGATGAACGTAAAGCCAGTCAGGTAAAATAGAGAAATGATTCTCTTTTCTTTGCCCATCTTCCGTTCCATCCACCAACCCAAGGCAAGGTAAACAGCAGCAAAAATAGCTGCCAGAGCTCCCATATAAGGCTGCAGTTGAACAGAATAGAAGACAATGTTTAAAAGCACAGCACTAACAATTGTGTTTGCTGCGATCAGAAGGATATCTGGAAGAGAAAACACTACTTTGCGTTTGTAGGTTGCAATGATGGGGATTAAAGTATAGATGAGGAAGACAAAGAGAATGTAGAGGAGAAGATATGCGTCTTGCATTCGAAATGCTAAATCAGGGTTTCTGCTGGTAAGAACCATGTGCATGATATAGATGCTGGAAGCTACATTGAACAAAAATCCAACAATAATACTTATCGTCCACTTTTTCTGTGTGGAGATAAGAAGCAAAAACAAGTTGAAGAAAAGGAAATAGAGCATGAGAATCCAAACTGGCATTGCTGGATCTGTAATCGTTACGATGGGAAGATATCCACCAATAATTGCAAACAAAGTAATGGTTTCTGCTTTGTAACGTAAGGATAGGACCAGGGCAAGAATGGTATTGAGAACGCAAAGAAGAAGAGCAGTTTCGATGGATAAAATATGCAGAGTGAAATAGCTCAATGATGTAGCTCCATACAGAATAGCAATGCCTCCGCTGGTAAGAGCAATGGAAAAAATGGATGGAATCTTACGATTGAGCCATTCACCAACTCCAAGAAGCAACCCGCCAAGGATAAAAATTACAATTCCTTTTAGAAGAGGAGTGAGTAACACATAGCCGTAGCGTGAAAGGGCAATGACAGCAATGAGCAAAAAAAGAATTCCTATTTTGCTGAAAATATTGAGCCCAATAAGGGATTCTATATTCCCTTTTTTTAAGGCTGCTTTGTATTCTTCATCAAGTAAACCTTCTTTTTCCAATTTTGCTTTATCGCCTGCTTGTTCTTCGGAATACGCTTTTGCTTGTAAAGCAAATTCAGATTCTGCTGTTGTTACCAGAACATTGATCTGTTTTCGAAGGTCAAGTAATTCTTTATAGACTGTTTCTGCTGCAGAAACCCTGCTTTCCTGCAGAGTTTTGTATAGTTTGTCGATATGATGCTTTGCTTTGATCTCAAAGGCCTTCAGGCGGTTTAACTCTGTTTCTGTTTTGGCAGCGAAGTAGATTTCAACACGCTGATTTGCAGCTTGCAGAAGGTGCATTTTTTCATTGTAAATCTGTTCATACAGTGCATTTTTCAGAGATTGGTTTTCTTTTGTCAGTGTATGTTTTTGTGCAGTTTCTTTTTGGAGTTGTTCTTGGGTTTGATTCAATTCTTCTTTTAGATGTTGGTTTTCGTTCACCAAATCTTTGTTTTCAAGGGCTTTCACTTCTTCTTCCATAGCAGACATTAACTTTTTCTGACTTGTCAGAAGGTTTTTCATTGATTCCATTAAAGACATATCATCCCTCCGTTTACCAGCATTTTGCAGGCTAGCAACGCAACAAAATAATGAAACAGATAATAATACTCATATTTTACGACAAAAGATGAAACCACCAAATGTTTAGCTTACATTAAACGTCCGATTCAAAAAATGGATTTTATGTGCAACATAGTACTGTAAATATTTTACAGTTAGGCGTTACGTGACATTTATTCAAAAGTTATCCAAGATGTGGGGATTGCAAAACGTTTTCACTATTCAAACCATTCCCACTTCAGAACAATCAAAACATCGAATAGCAATGACACAACCGCTAACGGATGTTTATAAAGATTCCAGGATTTAAACTTTTCTAGATTTTATATCATACTAAAAAGTATAATTGACAATACTGATTTTCTAGATATAATAAGTGGTATATTGCATGCGAATTATGCAAAAATTACGATTGACCGTTTTGCCTATACTTTGATGAAGACTAGAAAGAGGTTGTATGATATCTGAATCTGAACAGAATTTCCGATCACATTTTTCCGATGGTACTGAATCGAATTGGTGTGATTGGAAATGGCAAATGAAGCATTGTATCCGATCCATTGAGATGTTTGAAAAAGTGTTGGGAATTCAATTTTCTACAGAAGAAAAAGAAGACTTACGAAAAACTGTGAATAAATTTCCCGTTTCCATTACTCCCTATTATTTATCGCTGATTGATACAAAAAATATCAGCGATGATCCAGTGTTTCGACAGAGTTTTCCTTCGGTACAGGAGTTGGAAGTATCCCGTTGTGACATGAAAGATCCTCTATCAGAAGATGCTGATAGCCCAGTGCCTGGTATTACCCATCGATACCCAGACCGTGTGTTGTTTCTTGTAAGTAATACTTGTGCTATGTACTGTCGGCATTGCACTCGAAAAAGAAAAGTAGGCGATATCGATAGTATCCCTGATCGAGAACAAATCATGAAGGGGATTCAATATATCAAGGAAACTAAACAAGTGCGAGATGTTCTCCTTAGCGGAGGTGATCCTTTTTTATTGTCCGATGAATATCTGGATTGGATTTTAACTGAACTTCAAGCAATTGATCATGTAGAAGTGATTCGTATTGGATCGCGAGTACCTGCTGTACTGCCCTTTCGAATCACAGATTCTCTGGTGAATGTGTTAAAGAAGCACCAGCCTATATGGGTCAATACGCAATTTAATCATCCCAGAGAAATTACGAAGTCGTCTCGCAGCGCTCTGCGAAAACTTGCAGATGCTGGTATTCCTCTAGGGAATCAATCGGTTTTGTTAGCAGGAGTAAATGACTGTCCCAGAATTATGCGAGCATTGGTTCACAAACTGGTAGCAAATCGAGTCAGACCCTATTATTTATATCAATGCGATTTGTCCGAAGGACTAAAACACTTCCGTACCCCTGTAGGCAAAGGGATTGAAATTATGGAAAGTTTGATAGGCCATACGAGTGGCTTTTGTGTTCCTCGATATGTTATTGATGCTCCGGGCGGGGGTGGAAAAATCCCTGTGATGCCAAATTATTTGATCTCATGGTCCACCAATAAAGTGATTCTTCGAAACTATGAAGGAATCATTACCACGTATAAAGAGCCGGATTCTTACAAACCAATCTTTTGTAACCGCGATTGCGAAAACTGTGATTTACAGTTAAGCCTGGATGATGCAGATGAGCAAAAAGCCCTGGGAGTTGAGAAACTGCTGTCCGATTCCGACGATGCAATATCATTGGTACCTGCAGAGAATGAGCGAACGGATCGTCGATAGGTTTCATGGATACAATTGAACGATTTCACGATTCTCTTATTCAACATGGAAAATCCAGCAACCGTATCTATGTGATGGAATATCCTCCTTCTATGAAGGATGATTATCCTCTACGGCTGAAGGAATTTTCTGCAGAGAATGGATATACCAAAATTGTCTGTAAAATTCCCTCTTGTTACAAGGATTGTTTTTTGCAGAATGGATATATAGAAGAAGCCTCCATTCCAGGATTTTATCTAGGCAATGAGGCTGCTCATTTTTTGTGTTTCTATGGTGATCCTTTGCGACAAATAGAGGAGATGAAACAAAAATACGAGCAAGTGAAGCAAATTGCCGAAGAGAAAAGAGGCAGTTTTCAGCCTTTGGTTGCTACCAGAGAGATTCAGGTGGAAAAATGTACCCCGCAGGATATTCCCGCCATGGTAGACTTATACCGGCTTGTTTTCCCTTCGTATCCTTTTCCCATTGGAGATGCACAATACCTGTATGAAACCATGCACGACAATATCGAATACTACCATGTTAAAAAAGGTGGTCAGATGGTTGCTCTTGCATCTGCAGAAATGTCATTTCAATACAAAAATGTAGAAATGACGGATTTTGCTACTCTTCCAACCGAATGTGGTCAGGGTTTCGCAGGGGAACTGTTACATCGCATGGAACAAGATATGCAGGAAAAAGAAATTTACACGTTCTATACGATTGCGCGCGCAATATCAATTGGTATGAATGCGACATTCACCAAGCAAAATTATACTTTTGGCGGTCGTTTGCCCAACAATACTGACATTTCAGGTCATATTGAAAGCATGAATGTGTGGTACAAAAATAAACGATAAGTCCCTTATTTACCTTCAAGCCAACACTGTATAGAATCAAATGCCACATCCCACGAAAGCGAAACTGGATCTACTTCTGTAGCGAGTAAATCTTCTTTCAGTGTTCGATCGGATACAATAGAGGTTATACATCCCGCGCGAATTCCTAAGGTGCTGGCAATCACAAATAAACTAGCAGATTCCATTTCGTAATTCAAGACTCCAAGTTGTTTCCACTGTTCCATTGCATCATTCCAGTGGGGGATAATGTATTTTTTGGTGGTATCGAACCGGTTTTGACCAGGGTAGAAAGAGGCGGTAGAGGCAGTAATTCCAACATGATGCGGAATATTTTTCTTTTTTGCTATGTTTAGTAACATCGAAACCCATTCATGATGAGCAATGGCAGGGTATTCAATGGGGGCATAAAATGAACTCACGCCATCAAGCCGGACAGATGCCTGAGAAATAACAACTTCACCTTGTTCAACAAATGATTGAATTGCACCAGAAGTGCCTACTCGAAGGATGTCTCGAATACCAATTTGGGACAACTCCTCAACGAGAATTTCCAAAGAAGAACCGCCAATGCCATGAGAAGCAAAGAGAAATGGTTTGTTTTGAACGTGTGCAAGAGCAATGGTAAATTCTCTTTTTCGTTCAATAATGGTCGCTTGAAATGTTTTTTGATTGGCAAGTTCTTCGATGCGATATGGATCTCCTGTAATACAGGCCAAGGTTGCATGATGGATTGTTTCTTTTGTCAAACTGATGTGGTTCATTTGATCTCCTTTGTCTGTGAAGTTGTATGGCTTGGTCTTCGAATGGGAAGTATGACATGAAATGTACTCCCTTTACCCCATTCAGAATCTACAAGAATGCTACCATGATGACGATCGACGATTTGCTTACAAATTGATAAACCCAAACCACTGCTATTGTTTTGTTTGCTGGCATAGGAGAGTGTGGAAAAACTTGTAAATAGCTTGGATATATCTTCCTGGTGAATGCCATCACCGGTATCTGCTACCTGGATGTGAATGGTATTTTTTTGGGAGTCTTCTTGTGCAGAAATAGAAATGGAGCCATCTTGGGTATATTTGATGGCATTGTGAAGTAAATTGGAGAACAACGTGATCATTTCGTCTTTGTTGGCTTGAATGATCGACAGGGTGGAAGGAATCTCTTGGTGAATCTGGAGATGTTTTTCATCTGCTAAAGGCTGTACCATTTTAATGATTTCTTGAAAAAGTCTAGGAATATATATATGATCTTCTTGTAGTGAGCTTGAGGATGATTTTAACTTTTGAAAATCTAAAATTTCTTGAATAAAGTATGCCAACCGATGGCAGTTTTTATCACAAATGGATAGAAGCTCTTGTAAAGTTGAATCTGTTTCTTTGAAAGAATGGTCTTTCATGAGTCGAAGGCAACTTTGAATTGCAAGCAGTGGAGTCCGTAGTTCATGCGAAACCTGATTGACAAATTGATCTTTCATTTTTTCATTTTTTTCTATCATCTGCATACTTTGCCAGTTTTGATATGCTAGTGAAGATAAATAACTGAAAGCATTGCAGATTTTTTGATCTTGCATATGGTATTGATCTTGCTTTCCAGAAAGAGCTATGATGCCAATTGTTTTGGACTGAAAACGAATGGGAGTATAGAGAGTAAAAGTAGAATCAGTGAAAAATTCCTGCTTATCACTGTGCCATATTGTAGGAAGGACATGGTTGTTTAAAACAGGTTCTTCAATCGTATCCAGAAAAGCCCAATCTTGGAGGGAAATGGGAATAGATTCTGCTATATCCTCTAAAATACCCTTAGACTTTAATGGAAGCAATGAATAATGAGAAGAGTGCTTTTGAATCAGTGCTACGAAACCTTGGGTTGAAGAAGTTACAGATAGAAGAAGATCAAACATGTTTTGCAGGGAATGCCGAAAATCTTTTTGTTGAATTACAATTTTGGCAGACTCAAACAAGGCTTCCAATTCACCAGTTCTTTGTTTTTCTTCTTCTAATGATTTCTGATAGGAGATTTCCATTTCTTTGCGCTGTGTAATATCGGTAATGAAACCTTCTAAATAGGTTACATTCCCCTGTATATCGTGTACTGCTCTACCCTTTTCCCATACCCATTTCATCGATCCTTCTTTTGTAATAATGGGATATTCATCTTGAAATGCTTCTGGGGTAGATATGATGTGATTCCATTTTTCCCAAATAGATTGTCTGAAATCCTTGTGGATCAAGTCGTTATAACTGATGCTGTGATTGTGCAGTACTTCTTCTGCTGCATAACCGGTTATACTTTCAAAGCCTTTACTGACATACATCATCGTCCAGTTTTTGTCCATTTTGCATCGATACATGAATCCTGCCAAGTTTTCGATTAGATTTTGAAAAAATTGATCCTTGTTTTGGAGTTCCAGGAAATTTTGTTTGATGGATGTAATGTCGATATAGATGGCAAAAAAATAAGGGTAGCGGGGCGTGGAAAGGTGCATCTGATAGTAGTGTTCTTTGTGAAATACTTCAATGCATTGATCCTGGGATGTTTTGATGACGTGGTCGTATATGTGTAAATAGGGTAGGAGGTTTGTCTGAAAAACTTCTGACCCTTTTTTGTGGATGATCTGGTCTAGGGTGATGTGATACAGATCTCCAAAAGAAGGATTTGCATCAATGATTTCAATATCGACAGGCTTGGAGTCTTTGTAAATAAGTTTTCCATAATACATTGGGTGAAGAGAAGTACGAAAGATCTCCTGGTATGTTTTGCTCAGGTCACATGTTGAATTCAATGCTTTTGCTCCTATCGGGCCGAAGAAAATGATGAGTGTCTATCCTCATTATAGCAAAACCTTGCAGGGATGATAGTATAGGCAGTTATTATTTTTTAACGAAGGAGAGCAAAAGAGTACCATACTCCAACAGAGATTTCATCTCCCTTTTCCTTTTGTTTCAAAGCAAAAGAGAGAATATCAGAATGAGGAATAAGGAACACTTCAATTTCTTCGGAAGATTCGAGAGCAGGAGATACATTTTGGTTGATAGGATCATTTTCATCAATTTCCAATTCAACAACATGCATAAAATCTGAAAAAAGTCCTGCATTGCTACAAATTCTAGGACTTACCCGAAGTACTTCTCCTGTATATCCGGTTTCTTCGGCGAGTTCTCTGGATGCTTCTTTGGCAATATCATCGGATTCTGATAAACCAGCGGGAAGAGCAATTACCCAGTTTTCAATGGTTGGCCTATATTGACGGATTAACACATAGCGGTTAGAAGGTTTCATTCTGGCGATCATGGTCATCGATATTGGATTTTTGACTCGTGTTACAACTTCCCAGTGGGAAAGATCGCCATTGTCACATTCGAATGTTTTTTCGAGAATTCCAACCCATTTACCCTTGTATCCAAATTTTTCTTGAATCTTTTTCATATTCACCTCACTTGTGTATGTGTTTAGTATGATGAATTCCCTTTTTTTTGGCAAGTGGAAAAAAAAGAAGAAAAAAGAGAAAAAAACTTGAAAAAATTAAAAAGACAATTAAGATTGTTAATGTTAACTTTAATATTCTTAATTTTTGGAGGTACAAATGAAAACGCACACATATGAAAATTCGAAAATACAGTCTGTGCCAACTATATGCCCTTCTTGTGGTTCAAAGTTGCGCATAAAAGTTCTTGCTTGCCCTTCTTGTAAAACAGAAGTAAACGGCTCTTTTGCAATGGGTCCGTTTGCACATTTAACGAAAGAAGAAGAGAACTTTCTGTATTGTTTTTTAATTTCTCGTGGCAACCTTAAAGAAGTTCAAGAACGACTTAACATTTCTTATCCAACAGCTCGAAACAAATTGGACCAGCTTTTGGAAAGTATCCGAAAGCATGTGGAATCAGTGAAAAGTGAACAAAGCTTTGTTGAAAAAGTGGTTGATCCGGTAAAAATCAAAAGCACAATCCACGAAATACAGGATTCTTTTCGTCGAATAAAAGATACCTGGACCGATTCTGCAACAAAAGTACGAGATAGCATCTCGGAAGAGGATCAAGAAATGATGGATATTCTTGAACAATTTGATGACGGCGACATTTCCTACGAAGAGTTACTCAAAAAAATGAGTGAGAAAGGAGAATAGAATGAAAAGAACCATTATTGATAAATTAGATGCATTGGAAGAAGCGGGGAAAATTACTCATGAACAGAGATTACAGTTGGAGAAAGAATATTTCAATTCTCAGCCTGCTTCAAAACAAGAATCACCACCAGAAGAAGATTCTGACTTTGATTCTTCCACCAGAGACTTTGAAAACAATGAAGAAGACTGTCAAACCTCATTTCCAGTTCTTCCCGGTACCATGATAGTTTGTAAATGTATCGATGAAGATATTGAAATTGTGGGGGATCCAAACCTTGAGCAAATTGAAATTCGTAAAGGACGTGATTTGGTCGATGTTCGTACATCCGAAACCAATGTATCGATCAAAAGTAAAAAAAATCTTTCTCCGGGATCTATCTTTACGGGTCGCAGAAAACGATTAATCCAAATACTTGTACCCACAAACATTGCTGTTACTTTGAAAACTGTTTCCGGTGATTTGCGACTCCACAATCTTTCACAAAATATTCTTGCAAAGTCTGTTTCAGGAGACATACAAGGATGCGAACTAACTGGTTTGAGTGAATTTGAAACGATTAGTGGAGATATTGAGTTAGATGCTGTCCAAAAAATCGAAAAAGCGATCACCAAAAGCGGTGACATTGAAATTACCAATAGCATGATTCATGGACATTTGAAATGTTTCTCTGGTGATATCCAACTAGAGAACACCCATGTGCTTGACTCTGAGCTTGGTACTTTTAGTGGTGACATTTCTCTAAAAGACGTAACCCCTGAAAAAACGGTCTATCTGAAAACTTTTTCAGGTGACCTATATGCACACTTATTCACCAAAGGTGGTACTATTGCCACAAAAGAGACTGAAAAACCTAGAAAATTCATTGACTTAGAAGGCAAAGAAAGATCGTTTTCTAGTAAACCAGTATCTTTTGGAAATGGTACAGATGTAGAATTGATTGTAAAAATCAAAAGTGGTGATGAGAAAATCAGATTGGAGGAAAACTAATGTTATTTCTATTAACATCCATTGTGCCTAATTGGTCGTTTACTTTTCATTCTCACAAGACCAATGATTTATTCCTTCGTCATTCCATGTAATGAAGAAAGAATCTCTCCTAAGAGAGAAGGCCCATAAAAAGATGGGGAAGAGAATGTTTAACTATTCTCTTCCCCATCTTTCATTAAACTGCAAACAGCATTGCGATTGATGCAAATACTATTGTTAACGCCCCAAAAACCACAATAATCCAGATCTTTAATGGTTGAGAAGAAAAGGTAGATTTCTCTTTCAGTTCTTCATATATCTCATTAAACAGATGTTGATGGATGCCCTTTTTGTGTACAAAAGTAACATTTCTACTACCCTTGTAAAATGTGATTGTAATAGATTCGTTTAGATTGGTTAGAAACAAGTTCTTTGTTCTTTCATTGTTGTTTTTCCAGTGTTCTATATAGGGAAGATTGTGGGCGTCCAGTATCTTACGAAAAGAATCAAAGAAGTCTCCTTCAAACCAGAAAAACTCCCACGTCTTTTTTGCTTTTTGATAGCAAAAAAGGAATAGTACCATATGGATTGCAATTAACAATGCAATCATTCCAAAAGAGTGGTAGATGAAATCAAAATGCAGAACAACACCCAAGCCAAATCTTGATAGCACCAGGTACGATATGACCCAAAGTAGAAATGTCCACTGGATGAAATAGTAGATTGCTAAGATTGTTCCATGTACTAGCAACGTTTTATGGAAGATGTACGTGACCAGCCAAGTTAAAGAGTATATCGAACAAAATAAAAAACAGAGACAAAGAACTATATCATATTGAAGATTCATGGACACATCCTAAAAATAGGGTTGGTATTATTTGTATGATGGGGTGATTGTGTTGTCAAGAAAAAGAATATGTCCATGAAAATAGGGAAGAAGTTTTTTTTGAACCTGGTACAATACTCTTTATGAAAAAACAAATATCAGTTGCTGGACTGTTCTATGCGCTTGGATCGTATGTGATATGGGGAATTACCCCTATTTTTTGGAAAGTGCTTTCTTCGGTTCAAAGTTTTGAACTCCTGGCATATCGCATTGTATGGTCAATGCCATTTCTGATTCTCATCATTGTCCTATCGGGGAAATGGAAACAGTTTTGGAAGGAATTGCGAACATATACTCGAAAAACATATATTCTCATTCTTGTTGCTACTGCTTTTCTTCTGGTTAACTGGTTTACCTTTATTTGGGCAGTAAACAATGGGTATATTGTATTCACAAGTTTGGGGTATTATATCAATCCAGTCTTTAGCATCCTTCTTGGTGTAATAGTTTTAAAAGAATCTTTGACCAAAATGCAATGGGTTGCATTTGCATTGGTAACAGCCGGTGTGTTGCTTCTGATCTTTGGTATCCAGACAATCCCATGGATTTCATTTACACTCGCATTTAGCTTTGGTATGTATGGAATGGTAAAAAAGAAGCTTGCCTTGCAACCGATCACTTCTCTAACGCTGGAGATGTTTATCGGAAGCATTCTAAGTGTGGGCTATCTGATGATTTTATCACAGAATTCTACTCTTGCATTCCCATCTGCTAATCTAAAAATTAATGTATTCCTTGTTTTAACGGGCGTCATTACTTCTTTTCCTTTGTTGTTATTCAATGCAGGTACGAATCGTTTACCTTTATACTGGATGGGATTCTTGCAATATGTCGCTCCAACACTTTCCTTAATGGTGGGTGTATTTATATACAATGAGTATTTCTCAGTTTTACATTTTGCCTCCTTTTGTATTATTTGGGCAGGATTAATCGTACTATCCACTTCTTCTTTTATTGCTTCAAGAAAAACAGCGTTTGAAAATGCCTGAAATGTTTTACTTTTCCCTGGTTGGGGTATAATGTAAATAGGAGAGGTATAACATGAAATCTTTTTTTCGCGATTCTCAAGGTCAAACTTTAATTGAGTATGGTTTATTTTTAGGAGTACTTGTCCTATTTTTAGTGGTTGGTATACCTGGATTGCGCAACTCTGTTTTAAATGTTTTTGCTGCCACAGTACAAGATTTTAATGTAATTGAAGGCGAAGTGGATCCTGTTGAAGATCCTGATCCAGGGGAAGATCCAACAGAAGAGGGTTGGTTTCCACCCCAGCTGGCTCTTGATGACAATCAAACATTGTATGCCAATGGTGATATTTATCTTATTGGCTCCTCCGTTGTATATGGGAACGTAATTACGAATGGAAATGTGATTTCTAGAGGAACTGGTCGTGTTGAGGGTGAACTTGTTTCATATGCTGGCTATTCCTACAACTTTCCAATGCCTGTTTTTCCTGATATCACAGCGGATCAATTTGAAAATAAAGGAAATTTTGAAGCTCCTTGGTGGCCACCAGTTGAAGATCCTATTGTGGAAGATGCCTATTACCCCACTTTTGATATCAAAAAATCGGTTGTTATTGATACTGGCAACGAAGGGGATGTTCGAACGATTGTAGTAGATCATTTCACTACAGGGGGCACTGGAGATGTATATTTGCAAGGCGAAGGGAAATTGATCATCGTTATCAATGAAACCTTTACTTTTAACGGTGACTCTTCTTTTAATCCAGACGGTCTTCCAGATTCTGCCATTATTTATTATCGCGGTTCACAAGATTTTAATTTTGGTGGAGCACAGGATTTTACTGGAAATATATACATCGAACAAGCTGATTTAAATTTGCGAGGTAGCTCCAGCAACGCAGGAAATATTATTGTAGGGGGCGATCAAGTAACAGTTTCGGGTGGATCAGGTCCCCGCTTAATTGATTCGCTGCTGTATGCCCCCGAAGCACACCTTACTCTAAACGGTTCAGCAGATTTGCGTGGAAAAGTCGTGGCAAAAACGGTACAAATTAATGGTGCTGCCCATATTGATTACGGACCCGTACAAGTGAGTGAAGACTTTTATTGGGATCCATTTTTTATAGAAGAATAAACCTCCACAAATGATAAAAAGCCCTATTCGTGTGTGAATAGGGCTTTTTTTATTGAGATGTACAGTGTGGATTCGATTACTTTATTTTTCGAGCTTCCATGTAGTATCTTTTTTCGTTGGCTTCTCCCATGGAAAATGTTTTTCTAGGAAGGCATCCATCGGTTGATATAACAGAGAAAAGGGTATTTTTATCAATGCCTTTTAATAGAAACCCTACACTGGAAGGTTGCTGGGATAATTTTTCCAAACTTTTTTCACCATGAATGTAATCCATTGTCATTTCTGGATGATTGGATCTATATTCATCTAGAAGGTGTTGAAGTATTCCTAGTGTTAACTCACCTGGAATGTCTTTCAGTTGTATGGTTTTATGTACACCATTTTGGATCATTTCTACTTCTTTACCATCCCCTTTTAGGAAGGAAAGGAAATCATCGATGTCAATATTCGAAATCCATCGGTGGATTGGCTCAAATGTTAAATCTGGTTCATGAAGATTGTTTAATTCAACAAGTGCATATCGGGCAGGATGAGTTTCTTGCAGTTCTGGACTCAGAGTGCCCTTCAGATTTTCCCAGCATTGTTTTGCAGTTGCAAGTGAGTGATTGCCATCACCAACTGCATATAGAAGTCCATCTTCTTTTTTTAAATCTACAAGAGATTCCATTATGCTTCGAATTGTGGTTTCATCTTCTATTGCATACCCTTCAATGGAACCACCATCAAGCATTAACTCTGTAGAGTAAAGCTTTCGAAGTGTTCCCTTTTTTTCTTCTAAAGGCTCGATGATTGTTTGTTCTGGATCGTCAATGAGAACTAACACATGGGGTAGTTCCAGGGGTGCATTTTCACGGATTTCTACGCGAGGTGGAATGCGTTCCAATACAGTTTTTTCAGTAGCTCTCATATAGGTTTTCGAGCCTTCATGGAAGTCATATTGATCTAAATCGATGCTGACCATAAGTCCTTTACGGTGCTTACCGCTTGGGAAAGTCCGGTTGACATATACAAACCCATGGACTGCGTCCTGCAGGATTTTCTTATCGATATACTCTTTCATTTGTGCATTGATGGATTGAATTCTTTTTTGCTTGCTACCTTTTCCCAAAAAAACTTCTGGAAAAATAATGCGGTAGGTAGAAGGAGAAGAGCAGATAATGGATTCAACTTCTTCCCAATACTCAGGTTCGCTTGTAAACTGATCACAAGCAATGACGGCCCATTTGTGAAGAGAAACATCGGAGCGGGGCAACACAATGCTCGGTATTCCGATACCAGTTTCTTTGCTTAATGTTTTCATATACTTACCTCATATAATGATTGAAACTCTATCTTATTGATAAACGCCTTTGTTGCAACCGAAAATATGATATGGATAAAAAAAATGTTCTAGATCTTTACAAATGATCGCATGATGACACAATAGAGGAAAACAGTGAAAAGCATGTCTTGATAGAAGGAGTGAAAAGTATGAACGATGCTGAAACGATAGAATTCTTATCTTTGCTTCGAAGTATAGATGACCATTTATTGGAAATGAACAATAAGATGGATGACATTGTTTCCTGGAAAGAAGATGTTGATACCTTATTGGATCATTCCGAAACATCCATTGCAAAGTTAAGTGAGATATGTGATTCTTTACAAGAGCAAATAGGGGAGGCAGCTCAAATGAAGGATGTTCTTTCTTGGATTGCTTCTGCGATTCGATCCTTGCATCAATAAAGTCTACCTATTGGGATACTATAAGGGATAATACTGACCTTTGATAAGATTGAATCTACGGGCTGTCTTGAAATTGTGTTGTGTACAAATCGTAATAGAAACCTTTTTTCGCTAGTAACTCATCGTGATTCCCTTTTTCGATAATTTTGCCTTGGTCTATAACAAAGATTTGATCGCAACTTGTGATAGTGGAAAGGCGATGAGCAATGGCAATGGAAGTTCTTCCTTGCATAAGCTTGTTGATTCCCTCTTGGATGAGTTTTTCAGTATAGGTGTCTACACTTGAGGTTGCTTCATCTAGCAGCAATATTCTGGGATTATGGACAAGTGCTCGTATAAAGGATATGAGTTGTTTTTGACCGTGGGATAAGTTGGATCCTTCCGAGCTCAATTGGGTGTGATATCCTTTTGATAGAGCGGAAATAAACGGATGGGCATTTAAATATTTCGACGCTTCTATAATTTTTTCTTCTGGGATATCTTGTCCCAACGTGATATTCTCCATTACGGTACCCTTGAAAATAAATACATCTTGGAGAACTATGGACATATTGCTTCGCAGTTCTTGCAATGGTATAGACTGTATATCAATACCATCGATGAGTACAGAACCACTTTCAATATCAAAAAGCCTGAGAAGAATATTCATGATGGTTGATTTACCAGCACCAGTGGGACCTACCAACGCTATTCTCTGACTGGGTTCAATGGTGAAGGATACATTCTTTAAAATCTCTTTTTCTTCGCTATACCGGAATACTACGTCCTTAAATTCAATTTTCCCTTCGAAAACGGGAGGTTTTGGTGATGGGAGGGCTTTATCGGGAATCACTTCGTCGCAGTGTAGAATGTTTCCAATCTTTCCCATGGACGAGGCTGCATCTTGTAGGATATTAAATCTTTCCCCCATATCTCGCAATGGTTGGTAAAAATAATTGACCCAAAAGAGGAAGGCAGTTAATGTTCCTATTGTGCTTGTTCCTTTAATGACCATATAACTACCAGCAACAACAACAGTAATACGGGAAAGAAAACTGCAGATATTGATGGTTTGATTGAAGTAGGTATGTTGTTTTAGTGCTGTATAGGTGGAATTGCCATACGCTTCAGATATAGAATCAAAATAGGTTCGATTTTTAGCTTGCCGGTTAAAAATTTTGATGATGGAAATACCACTTAAGTTTTCTTGGAGATTGATATTGAGCTGAGTAAGCTTATTTCTAGCTATGTCATACGATTTTCGCAATAGTTTTGAAAAGAACACTACAGACCATATCACTAGGGGAGTTAAGCACAAAGAATATAGTGATAGTGTAACATTGGTAGAAAAAAGGAAAAACAACGTTACTATCAGTAGTATTGCATCGTTGATAAGTTGTACAGCTCCACTACTCATGAGTTCGGAGAGTTTTTCTGTGTCATTCGTGGTTCGTGTAATGATAACTCCAAGGGGGGTTTTCCCTAAATATCGATTGGATAGTGTAAGGAGTTTGTGGAAAATGTCTCTTCGGAGGTCAAGTACAATCTTTTGTGCAGCCACAAAAGAATAGTACGTTCCCAAATATTGGAAAACATAGGTACCTAAAATGAGAAGTAGAGAATAAAGTCCTATCATGAGAAGGCCTTGGAAATCCTTTGGGACAATGTAATCATCGATAGCTGTTTTCAGAAGAAGAGGAACAATGGTTGAGGTAAGAGTGGCTATGAGAAGATAGATCATGGTGGCGACAAGAATTCCTTTTACAGTACGCATATAAGGAATCAAATCTCGAAGAACACTCATAGAGGGTTTTTTGTGTGAATCATGTGTGGAAAAATCATCAAATTCCATTTTGTAAACCCTCCAATCCTTCAAGATATTGATAGTGGTACAGACGGTAGAAATATCCTTTTTTTGATTCAATCAATGCGTTGGGTGAATCAAATTCAGTGAGTTTGCCCTTTTCGATTACAGCAATTTTATCCAACCAGTAAAGCGTGGTTATTCGGTGCGAAACGATCATACAAGTTTGTCCGGATTTGCGCAAATGTTCTTTCAAATTTTGAATGATGATCTCTTCTGTTTCTGGATCAACAGCGGAAAGGGAATCATCCAATATCAAGAAAGGTCTTTGTGTGACGAGTGCTCTTGCTAAAGCCAGGCGCTGCTTTTGACCACCAGATAAGGTGACACCCCGCTCACCAATAATCGTATCAAAACCATGGTCTAGTTTTTCAACATCTTCCAAAACTCGTGCAATTCTGGCAGCTTCCATAATTTCTTCTTTTTGAGCGTCTGGTTTCCCAAATTTCAGGTTTTCCCATACGGTGTTAGAAAAGAGGAAGGACACTTGCGGAACGTAAGCAAATTGTTTTCGAAGTGTGTCAATATGGATATGAGTAACATCGATGTCATCAACAAAGATGGAATTTTCCGGTGGATCCCAAATCCGAAGAAGCAAGGACAGAATAGTTGTTTTACCGCTTCCTGTTGGACCTGTGATACCAATGCTCTCTCCTTTATGGAATTGCAGGGATAAGTTTTGAATGGCACCTTCTTTATTCTGCAAAGGATAAGAAAAAGAGAGATTGTTGATCGAAATAGTTTTCATTTCTAGTGTAGGTTTTAAAACAATACGTTGTTCTGCATCTGCCGATGGAGTGGTAAGAATTTCTTGGATACGTCCCATGGAGATACTTGCTCGTTGGTACATGTTGACCACAAAGCCTACCGCCATCATGGGCCAGGCAAGGAGTTGAATATATTGTGTGAATTCTACTAATGTACCCAGGGTAATCATGCCATTCATAACTTGATATCCGCCAATAATGGTTATCAAAAGAATGGTCAGAGAGATTACCATTGCAATTGCAGGATGAAACAATCCCATGAGTTTGCCTAGGTTTAGGTTGATACGAAGATATGAGGAACAGATATCGATAAATCTATTCATATAGTAAGTTTCGCGGCAAAAAGTACGAATTACGTTCATTCCTACTAGTGTTTCTCTAACCCGTGTCGTGATGTCTGCAAAAGTTTCTTGGATTCGTTTGAATAGTTTATGTATGCGTTTAGAAACAAAACGGGAGAGAAAAATGAGAATTGCTAAGGGTAGAACAATCCAAAGCGTCAGTGTTGGAGCTTTACTAAGCATTATCACGATTGCGCCAACACCTAGAACAAAAATATCATACAGCGATAGAAGACCCATAACCAGGAATTGACGAACAGCGATTGTATCGTTGTTGGCACGAGCCATAAGGTCGCCAATCTCATTTTCAAAAAAGAAAGAATCGTGCAGTGCAAGATACTTTTGAAATAATTGTTTTCTTTTTGTGTGTTCAAAGTGTATGGCGAAACGTCGCATGATGTTAATGTAAATAATACGAAATATCACAATAGCAAAGGCAGCGCTGGTAAAATACATGGCATTAATCCATATGGGATGATAGTTTGCAATGGATGATGGATTGTTTGTGGTAATGTAGTCAATAATGTTGCCAATATAAATAGGCATGACTAATTGAGCGCCATTGACAATGAGAAGGAGAAGCCCAATTAAAATATACCAGCGTAAGTTTTCGCGTACAAAAATCCATATTTGTTTCATAGAAATATTATTATATGCCAAACCGACCGGGTGTAAATAAGTTTTCTTGATTACCTGCTATTCATCAAAATGACACTAATTGTCGATAAAATGATGGCAATAATCATGTTTTGAGACCATTTTTCTTTAAACACAATCCGGCTGAATATGCTGATACAAAGAATTGTTCCGGCACTAAACATGGGGAAGGCAATAACTGCAGGAATTGACTCCAATGCCTGGATAAGAAAAAAAGAAGACCCATAATTCAAAACTCCAATCAATAGACCAAAAAGGAGTTCTTTCATTCCAAATCTTGTTTTTCTGAACAATTGGTTTAGAACAGAATATAGAAAAGCCGTGCCGAACACTACAAACAAAAAAAGAGATTTGTAAGACGGCATTGCGTATTGTTGGAAAATTTTGTTTGAAAACTCAGCTAGTCCCATCAGCACTAAAACAAAAATAAGCGATAAAGAGAAATGAGAAGTTGCTCCCGATTGTTTCCAGTTGTACAAAAACAACACGGCCACCATGGATAATATGATTCCGCTCCATTGGACAGGGGAGGGGAAGATATTCCAAAGAAGGAGAGACATGAGGACAGGAACACTTATACCAAGCTTGGCAAATGTTCCTGATATGGCAAGACCATTGTAGCGAATACTATAACGATACAACACAAGACTTCCAAAAAAAAGAAGACCAGCAACAATACCTAAAAGAATGCTGTAGGAGATACTAGCAGATGGAGAAAATGTAGTGTAGGTTGAAAACACTTGTAAATACTCTTGCTGGAAAGAAAAGAAAGAATCACGCAATGGGGTCCATTGAATTGATTTCTGCCAAAAAAAAGGAACACCAAGCAGAGTAGCAAAAAAGTAATTTGCTACTAAAATACCAGACCATTGCCCCTTTTTTGCTTCGCTCCAGGAAAAAACAATAGCAATACCAGAGCTGCAAAGAACAGATACAAATAAAAAAATCATGAACCGATTCTACTTGGCCTCTTCTTTTTTACCCACTGCTGCAGCGTAAACGGTAAGTTCGTTGATTCCATCTACTTTTAAGTATTGGTCTGTGAACAATTGATCGTAAGCGCCGATTGCACAGACGCCCAGTTCAATAGACTCGCCAGCGAGATACAAGTTTTGACAAACATGGCCAGCATCCATTAAAATATATCGATGAGCTTCTAGATGATATCTCCACTCACTTCTGTAGGGAATGCTAGTCCAAAAAAAGACAGCGGATGCCTTTTCAGTAAAGGCTTGATTGTGGCAGCATTTTTGGATATTTGTTGTCAATTCATCATCTTGTATAGTGCGGATGAGCTGATGTTCCTGTGGTAGATATCTGTAAACACCTGGCTCTACTTTATCAACATTTAGTATAGCTACATAGGTTACCAATGAGTGTCTTGCACCACCAGATGGTACAGTACGAAGTGAAAATGCTTGTTTTGGACCGATTTCTTTGATGCCCTGGGTAGCATACAAAAGCCAAGCAAGTTCTTCAAGGGTGATTGACTCTGCAGTAAAATTACGATGACTACGACGATCTAAAAGGATTTGAAAAAAGTCCTGTTTCTTTACAACTGTTTTTTCTGGAATAGGGAGATATACGAAAGTCGATCCCTTCTTCTCATAAGGTTTGAAAAGATCGGGCCTTGGAAATCTTTGTTCTTGATCAGTTTTTATTCTTTTCTTTTCCATCCAATTCAGTTTGGATTTCAGAAAAAACCGATGCTTGGTTAGATTGTTCATTCAATTCCTCCAGGGAAACTAGTAATACAACGTACCATTCTATTATAGTATCGAGGAAACTTTTTACTATAGAGGTTTTCTTTTTCTTGAAAGAGACAAATGCTATACTACAAGTAAATTATCAAAAGAAAGGGTGTAACATGCAAACCAATAAAATTCTCATGATTGTGGCCAGTAAAAACTTTCGGGATGAGGAATATCAGCATCCTCTTGATGTCTTTAAAAAAGCAGGCTATTCTGTAACCATTGCCTCTACTACAAAAAAAGTGATACCCGGCATGCTATCAATGAAAATCAAAGCAGATATACTCCTACAGGACGTTCAGCCCAGTGAATACGATGCCGTTGTGTTTGTAGGTGGATCAGGATCTACTGAGTACTGGGATCACCCAAAGGCCCATGAAATTGCTATGGAGATGAATAAAGATGAAAAGGTTGTAGCTGCCATCTGTCTTGCACCTTTAACTCTAGGAAAATGCGGTTTAATGAAAGGTGTAAAAGGTACAATTTACGAATCTGCAAAAAAAGAATTCATTCAAACAGGGGCAATCTTTAAAGACAAAAGCGTGATTGTTCAAGATAATATTGTAACCGCAAATGGTCCCGCTGCTGCGAAAAAGTTCGGAAACGAGATTGTCAGGTTGTTACGAGAAAAACAGGGATAAAATATGAGCAAAACAAGGTTTTCTTCGAAGAACAGGTATGTTATGAGTGTTTGTGCTTTTTTGGTCTTTCTTTTTCTATGGACTCCTTTATCCTTAGGTTCAGATAACAATTCTTTCGAAATCCGGATTGATGAGGAAAACATATTTCCCATTTCATTAGAACAAGATATTCCCAAGGAATATCAGTCCCCAGTTGCTCCAATATCATGTGTAGCAGTTGTACTCCTGTCGTACTATAAGCTATTGCCCATTAAGGCTGTTTCTACAAAAAAGGGGATTCATCCATTTTCAACTTACCTTATCAGTACCTATTCATTGCCATCTGGAGAAACCTTTACAAATGGAGCCCAAGGATCATTTCATTATGGAGATGCGTATTTGCATCATTATCTTGAAAAGCATGGTCTAATAGTGGAACAGCAGCATAGTACCTTATCCGAGGTAGAGCTAAAAAACACAGTGACACCGTTTTTAATGAATCAACAACCTGTAGTGCTTCAAGTTGATGCTAACCAGGTCTATGCCGTAGTAGGTCTTGTTCAGGATGAGCAAAGCCAGCGTTTACTTGTGTATACACCTTTGAAGGATACCATACAGGAAATCTCTATCGCTCAATTTGCCCAGAAACCTATTGATTTCCTTTTTGTGTATCCTCCAGAAATTGACAAAAAAACCTTGATAGAAGAGATTTATCTTTTGGTTAGAAAGAGACTTCAAAACATATTGGATGATTGGAAGTGGAGTTTGGAAATTTGGTTTTATAAACAATTGAATACTTTTTTAAAGGGTTTTAATACCACCTTCCCTATGTTTTCTTCTTAATAGGTATAGAGATCTATACAAGAAGATTTGGAATCAAATATTTTTGTACGATATGAAAAGCTTTTGAACAATTCGTACCGGAGGATTTCAACTCGACAGATTGATGCTGCAAAAAGGTTGCATTCACCAGGTATCGAGATTTCAATGTCGCTTGCATTGGATCATCGAATGATTTTTTCTTGATCTCTACAAATTGGACTTGTTTTTGTAAAGGCAGAATCTGCATAAGATCTTGATCAAAGATTTTTGGAAAAACAATCAAATGAGATTCAGAGAAGAGGAAGAAAGACTTAGCTTCTCTATCCTTTCCTTGCAAAAAATCTGAAATGAAGTAATCGGTAAAGCTATTGTAGTATCTCATTGCATCTTGCAGGCATTGATGAATACGCTGCAATACTTCTTCTGTTCGAGCAAATTCCCATTGTGAAATCTCGCTGCAAATTTGATCAATCATGCTTTCACCTCATGAAAAAAAAAATTTCTTAAATATACCAAAAACCATCTTAAGTTCTATACTGATACAATATGATAAGAATGACAGGCAAAAACTTACTACATATACTAGAAGAGTTCGCTTTTGCTATTGGGCTAATCCTGCTCAATCTTGGTATCATTTACGTTCTTTATGTATTGATGAAGCCATGAGAATACAAGTTAGTTCGAAGGATTGGCATGCAATTTTACATCTTACGGGTACTTTTACTTATTTCTATGGTTTCACCATGGTAGTCCCCATTATTGTATCAATCTTTTTCGGAGAATACAAAACCCTTGTTGATTTTGCATTGGGTTTTATGATATGCGTTTCTATTGGACTTCTATTGCGGAACACTTTTCGATACAATACAAACACACAGTGGGTTCATGGAATGAGTGCAACAGCTATATCGTGGTTGATTATTATGTGTATAGCTGCACTCCCCTATTACTGGAGTGGTTTTTTTAATTCCTACATTGATGCTTGTTTTGATACAATGAGCGGAATTACTACTACCGGTTTAACTTTGATTCAAAATGTAGACCACATTCCCATCAGTTTGAATATATGGAGACATGTTCTTACATTCATTGGTGGACAAGGTGTTATCCTGGTAGCCCTATCGTTTGTACCTCCTGCAGCAGTTGGTTTTCAGGCCATGGTGGGAGAAGGTAAAGAAGAAAAATTAATTCCAAATGTGAAAGATACTGGTAAAGCAATCTGGTTTATCAGCTTTTTCTTCATGTTTGTGGGTCTTTTAATCTATTTCATTATTGGACTGGTTATTGGTCTAGAACCAGGATGGTCCCTGTTTCATGGTTTCTGTATTTTTATGTCTTCCTGGAGTACAGGTGGTTTTGCACCTCAAATGATGAATACCATGTATTATCACAGTTTTTTGTATGAGTTTGCCTGCATGATCTTTTTTATTTTAGGATCCATGAACTTTGGCTTGCACTATTATGTGTGGTTTAAAGATAGTCGTGAATTGCTAAAAGACATTGAAACTCGATCTTTTATTATTACTTTAACCATCACCAGTATATTGTTGACAGCGGGACTTCTAAAGGATCAAATCTATTCTTCTTTCCTGCCCCTTGTACGAAAAGGATTTTTCATCCTTTTATCAGGTCATTCAGGAACAGGTCAAATGACAATTTATGCCACGCAATTTTTGACACAGTGGGGAGATGTAGGACTTATTGCAATCATCTTGGTAATGCTGTTTGGAGGTTGGTCAGCTTCGACGGCTGGTGGTTTTAAAGCTATTCGTATTGGCATAGTGTTCAAATCTATTCTTTCCGATATACAGCAATTTTTAATTCCCCGCAGCAGCGTGTATGTTTCTAAATACCGTCATTTAGCCGATCGAATATTGAACGTGAAGACCATTAAGACTACCATGAATATTATTGCTTTGTATATGCTAATCCATCTTTTTGGTGCAGTTGTGGGTGTGTTAAACGGATATCCCTTGGTAGATTCTTTTTTTGAATCCGTATCTGCAACTGCCAATGTAGGATTAAGCTGTGGGATTACTTCCACAGCGATGCCATTCAATATGAAAATTACCTATATCATCAACATGTACTTAGGTCGATTAGAGTTTACTGCAGTGATCGTGCTGATTTCATATATCGTTAATGGCATTCTTCGTCTAAAAAATAAAGAAAGCAAAGTGCTATGAAGCGATTTTGCAATCAACTATTAATCGGGGTAATTGTTATCATTTGCATTCCTTGTTTTATTGCACCATTAAGTGTTTCTGCCATGCAAGACTGGATGAAAGGGTCATTGGGGAAGTACTTAGAAAAACTTAACGATCGTTATCTGCAGGCAAGGATGACAGATGAACAGATTGAAAAGAATACCGAATTATTCCTTCGAGACTTCCTTACCGTAGAAGACTTGTCACACCTTGACAATCCGAAAGTGGCGGAGTTAATCACTTTTCCCTCTGTATATGACGAAAAAGAAATCCTGTTTCATGGGGAAGCTATTGGACAGATTATGCACCGAGGGGATTACTGCTGGTTAAACGTTATGGACGAAGATGGAAATTCTTTAGGTTGTTATATGCCTGGGAATTTTGCTGAGGATGTAAAATTCTTAGGAAGATATAAGATTCAAGGAGATATCCTTTTGCTGAAGGGGATTTACCACTCTGCAAGAGAAGAGCATGGTGGTGAAACAGAATTAGAAGTGAATGATGTGATTCTTCTTCAGAGAGGGCATACTCTGCCACCGGATGAAGTGAATACGGTTTTCGTGATTATCATTTTCGTTCTTGTGTTAGGGATTCTGGCTTTTATGATCTACCAAAGGTACTTTGAAAGAAATAAAGAGCATCGTTCAGGTGGTGGGATGTTTTTTGGAGATCAGAACTAACCTTTTTCGATGGATTAAAACACTTTCGTCAATTCATACAGAAGAATTGCCACTGCTGATCGAACAGATAGGTGATTGTAGTTTGTAGGTCCTTCTATAGGCTGGAGCATATAATCTACAGATTGAACTATTTCTGGACTTAAACCCCAACCAGTACCAAACAGGAGTAGAACCGGCTTCTTGAGCAAAGCTTGCTGTGCTTGTTCATTGGTCAACATCTTGCTTTGATGTCTGCGTGCTGAAGTTCCTATTACAATCGGTTTTTGTCCTGTCTCTCTTTCGATTGCATCTCTGGAATCTTCCCAATAATTTGTGGTTCGGACAATATCAAGAGCTTCTTTTCGATTTGCATTGTATTCTTTGCCAAACCCTGTATTCCAAAAATCAATTACACGCTGCACCACTTCTTGTTGTTTTGGAGCATGGTTGATAATGTAAAATGCTGAAACCCCAAAGGTTACGCAGGAACGAGCAATATCGTGGATGTCGAAAAGAGTGACCGATGTTGTAACGGTTGCACCATTTTTATCCAAGACAGGATAGTGAACCAATGAGACATATAAAGGGAACGTTTTATCCATGGTTTTTTAGTAATTGTTCAATCGTATGATTCATTTCAGCTTGGATTTTTCGTAAACGTTTGACATCATTTTTGGATAAAGAATCAGACTGTATCAACTCGGGCTTTAGTAAAAGCGTCCAACGGAGAGATTCTAATTTTCTCCATTCTTCAATATTTTTATGATGACCTGAAAGAAGCACTGAGGGAACAGAGAAATCTTCAAAATCAGCTGGCCTTGTGAAGGTCGGGTATTCTAAGCGATGCTTGTGTTCAAAACTCTCTTTTTGTGTAGATTCTTGATTCCCCACAACTCCTTCTACAAAACGAATTACTGCATCTGTAATGACGATAGAAGAGATTTCACCACCACCAAGTACATAATCTCCAATAGATATGGGCATGTCTACATATTGAAATACCCTATCATCAATACCTTCGTAATGACCACATAAAAACATGATATCCTTGAAAGAGCTAATGTGGTGTACTACTTCTTGAGTAAGGAGCTGTCCTTTTGGTGTAGGAAGGATAACAAGAGTTTCCGGGGTGCGGTGCTGATGTATGGCTTTGACAATAGGCTCAAGCTTCATGACCATTCCTGGTCCACCACCAAAAGGAGTATCATCGGTTGTACGATGAAGATCTTGCGTGAAGTCGCGGATATTGATGGTTTGGTACGAGATTAAGCCTTTTTGAACTGCTCTCCCTGGAAGACTGTATCCGAAGTAGGCGTCAAGAATTCCAGGGAAAGTAGTTACATACTGTAGCCTTGTATTCACACAGGTGTGTTTCGTTATTCTTTAATGGAAATGATGATTCCATCGCGAATAGTAATTTCACCAGGGCTTAACTTTTCAAAAAGGTTGTCCCCTTCTTGAATGTCAACAAAACTATCTAACTGAGTGTAAGGATAAATGGAACCTTCTTTGAGGGTTTCCATTTCCTTCAGTTTTTCATCAATCTCTTTCATCCCCGCTTCTTGTTGCTGACGATCATAAGCCAATTTTGATCGGGCAGAGTTTAGTTCGTTTTGACTAAACGCCCCTCCTACATTGAGTAGGAGTCTGCTTTCTTCGGTTTTGATTTTGTCAACATGATCAGCCATTTCTTTGCGTAAAGATTCAAGCTGTGCTTTAAAGCTCGCTTTAAAACTAGCAGTTACAATGGCTTTAATGATAATCTTGCGTGGGACTGTGATGTTGCTCATACTAATCTCTTACGGGATTAATGATGGCATTCTTTCCGGTTTTTGCTGCGGCAGCACGGATCAAAAGTCTGATAGCATTGATATTTTTACCATTTTTACCGATAAGTTTTCCTTTATCGGATTCATCAACTTTGATTTCATAGGCGACGGTTTCTTCTAAATCTTCGCCAGATTCTCTTACTACTACGGCATCCGGGTTGTCTACTAAGGTTTTTACGATTTCTTCAATTAATGTTTTCATTGGGTGTCCTCCTTGTCATGTTTCGAGTCAATGAATTTGCTCCAAATTTTGGTGTGTTTAAGTAGTGCCAATGTTTTGTCGGTTGGTTGTGCACCTTTTTTCAACCAATCGATAGTTTTAGCTTCATCGATTTGTACTTTGTCGTTGGCATCTTTTTCCAGTGGTTGATAGGTGCCGAGTAGATCGATGTATTTACTGACGGGACTTTTGCGTGCGTCCTGAACTACAATACGAAAACAGGGTTTGTGAGGTGCTCCAAGTCTTTTAAGTTTAATTTTTACCACTAACAAATCTCCTCTCGATCAAATAAAAATATCAAGCTACGAAATTTATAAAAAAAAAGTCTGTAAAGTCAAATGATTTAATATTTTGAACCTGTCTTTATGTAGATTTTTTCTTCTTTTTCGAAGGAAACCTCGGTCTGATTTTTACAATTTTCTGGGGTATAGATTTCAGAATACGGTACATTCATTTGACCTGTTAATTCCAGGGGATGAAACGTAACTGTGCCTCTTGGCATCACTTTACAGTCTAAAATGGGTCCGAAATACTCTACGAAATAACTCGACCAAGGGTAGAACTGATCCCACTGGGGTGCAGTAAAAATATCCCCGACGTGAATGAATTGTGATGTAGGAACTTCTTCTACTTGTAAACTCCAACATATACGGGTGGATGTAGTTCGGGGAAGAATCTTGGTAAGAGTAAAACGATACTCCATTCCATTGTTCCACTCATAGGGAAGAACACAGGACAACCCATTTCCTGGTTCAATATTCTTACTTAAATATCCCCCAGATGATGGTTCTGCAGATATAGCATCGCATACAGTGAAAACAAAACCTCCACCACCTAGGCCCATACAAGAACTTGTCATACCAAACCAACCAATATTGCCATTTTTAAAGACAAATTGAACTCCCCAGTAGTATTCGGTTACTTGGTGTTTTGGACAATTCACTTTCATGGTGGTGGATATATCGAATACTTCGTTTTCTACAGAAGACCAATCGTGGATAGCATATACCAGCCTACCGGGGGTGAACATGTCTTCTTGTCCAAAAGATCTGGTTGGGTGGAACGATAAACCTTGTAAGGACAGGGATACTAATAGAAGAATCCCTAACAACCTTTTGGTTGTTTTATTCATGAAGGCATCCAAATATTCCCAAATGAACCAGAATGATCCAAATCTTCTTCGATGCGAAGAAGTTGATTGTATTTTGCGGTTCTTTCGCTTCTGCATGGAGCGCCAGTTTTGATTAATCCGCCACCAAGAGCTACAGCAAGGTCAGCAATAAACGTATCTTCTGTTTCACCAGAGCGGTGGGAAATAACATACCCATAACGATTCTTTTGTGCATATTTGACGGTTTGTAATGTTTCGGTAAGAGTACCAATTTGATTTACTTTGATAAGAATTCCATTAGCAATGCCTTTGGCGGATCGATCCTGGAAAATATTCAAATTTGTAACAAATACATCGTCTCCAATAATGCGTACTTTGTTTTTTACTGCTTTTGTAAAATTAATCCAACCTGTTTCGTCGTCTTCTTCAAATGGATCTTCAATAGAATAAATGGGGTAGGTTTCCATGAGTGTTTGGTAATAGAGTCCTAATTCATCCGAATTCATGGCTTTTTCACCATGCAGGACATACATTTTTTCTTTGTAGTAACTATCTGCAGCACAATCCAGAGCGATAGAAATTTGCTCATCTGGTTTGTACCCTGCTTTTTCGATTGCTTCCATCAAGATATCCAAAGCTGCTTTATTGGAATCTAGATTGGGTGCAAACCCACCTTCGTCTCCTACACCGGTCGATAAAGATTTTTCTTGCAGTAGTTTTTTTAGCGTGTAATACGTTTCACAACCCGCCTGAAGAGATTCTTTAAATGTAGTAAAACCATGGGGTACTATCATGAACTCTTGAATATCAATGGAGTTGTCTGCGTGTTTTCCTCCATTAATAATGTTCATCATTGGGATAGGCATAGTATTGGCCTGAACTCCTCCTAAATACCTGTATAGTGGAATATTTAGAAGTTTCGATGCCGCTCTTGCTGCAGCTAAAGAAACTGCCAATATGGCGTTTGCTCCAAGCTTTTCTTTGTTTTCTGTTCCATCTAAATCTAGCAAGATAGAATCAATAACATGCTGTTGAAGCACGCTGTATCCAATAAGTTCAGATTCAATAACATTGGTAATATTGTCGATTGCGGTTTTAACACCTTTACCGTGAAATCGCTTTGAATTGGTGTCGCGGAGCTCAAGAGCTTCTCTTTTGCCCGTGGATGCTCCAGAGGGAACAGCAGCACTTGCTTCTATACCAGAGGATAAAGTAATCACTGCCTCGACTGTGGGAAATCCTCGAGAGTCGATGATTTCTCTTCCTTTGATTTCTTCGATCAAATCCATATCATACTCCTTATTTGTTCAAAATCTGATTGAAAAGTATAATAAAGTATACATCGTTTGTAACCGAGGAGAAACATATGAATCATTCTAGCAAAAAAAGAATAGTGAGTGGTGCACGTACAACCGGTAGATTACATATAGGAAACTACTTAGGTTCGTTAAAAAACTGGGTTCAGATTCAAAATGAAAACACCTATGATTGCTTTTGGTTTTTAGCTAACTATCATGCACTTACCACAGATTATGCAAATCCTCAGAATGCGGGAGATCAATTGTTTGAACTGTATGCGGATCTTCTTGCGATTGGTTTGGATCCCAATCGATCCACCATTTTTATCCAATCTGACATTCCTGGACATGCAGAACTATTCCTTATTTTCTCCATGATTACCCCCATTGGGTGGGTTGAAAGAAATCCAACCGTTAAAGAGATGATACGAGATTACGACTTAAAGACGAATGTCACCCATGGACTTCTCGGGTATCCGATTTTACAAGCTGCGGATATTGCTCTGTATAAAGGGCATTTTGTACCTGTGGGCAAAGACCAGCTTCCACACCTTGAACTATCTCGTGAGATTGTGAGACGTTTCAATAATTTATATGGAGACTTTTTCCCAGAACCTCAGGAAAAATTAACCGAAGTACCTTTGTTAAAAGGCCTTGATGGTAAAAAGATGAGTAAATCTCTCCACAATACTGTATTCTTAACGGCCACTGAGAAAGAAATTGAAACTGCTGTTAAATCTGCTGTAACAGATCCTGGTAGAGTGTATAGAACCGACCCGGGAAATCCAGAAATATGCAATGTTTTCTCCTATTACCAAATATTGGATTCCTCATCGGTGGAGGAAATACGAGAAAATTGTAAAAGTGCTACCATAGGTTGTGCACAATGTAAGAAGCGTATGATGAAAGTATTAAACGACTTTATAGCACCAATACGAGACAAAAAAAATGATTTAATGAATACCTCGGAAGGGAAATCCACCATCCAGTATTCAATCCAAAATGGTAAAGAAAGGGCACAAATGGTTGCAAAACAAACAATTCAAGAAATTAAAGAATTATTCCACTTTGAGGTGAAACATGTCTAAGCTGCGAGTTCGATTCCCCCCTTCCCCTACCGGCAATTTGCATGTTGGAAATGCAAGAACTGCTTTGTTTAATTATTTATTTTGTCGACATCATGAAGGTACTTTTGTTTTTCGCATTGAAGATACTGATAGAGAAAGATCCAGAGATGAGTTTATTCAAAATGAAATTGAAGCCATGAAGTGGATGGGCATCGAATGGGATGAAGGGATCTTAATTGGTGGAGAACATGGACCCTACAAACAAAGTGAACGCATGGAACTGTATCAAACACATATACAAAAACTACTTGAAACCAACCATGCTTATATCTGCTTTTGTTCTTCTGAACAAATAGAGGAAGATCGCGAAGAAGCAAGAAAGAACAATATGCCTCCACGATACAGCGGACGATGTAGGAATTTAACAAAAGATCAGGTAGAAGATCGAATTGCAAAGGGAGATCCATACGTTATTCGATTTAAGCTTCCTGAAAAAGAAAATGTTGAAGTTGTTGACCTAATCCGGGGTACAAAAACGTTTCCTGTATCTTCCCTGGATGATTTTATTATTGCTCGATCTGATGGTATGCCAACCTATAATTTAGCTGTAACAGTTGATGATGCTACCATGGAAATCACCCACATTGTTCGAGGAGAAGACCACTTTTTTGGTAATACACCTAGACAAGTTTTGTTGTACGAAGCTCTTGGTTATCCAATTCCTATTTTTGCTCATATGCCCATGATCCTTGGTGATGATAAAACAAAGCTAAGTAAACGTCATGGTGCTTTTGCTATCACAGAATATGGCAATATGGGCTTTCTACCTGAAGCATTTGTGAATTATATGGCTTTTTTAGGTTGGTCACCCAAAACTGAAGAAGAATTTTTTACTATGGAAGAATTGATACAGAGATTTGAAATTAAAAATGTAAACACAAGCCCCGCTATCTTCGATTATGAGAAGTTGAAATGGTACAACGCTCATTATTTACGTCAGAAATCGAATGAAGAATTATTCCATATGGTGGAACCTGACCTTAAGGAAAAAGGTTTTTTAACTGATGATAAAAACAAAGAGTTTTATCTGCAAGCATTTCAGCATATGAAAGACTATTTGGTTTTAACAACGGATATCATTACGAATCTAGAAACCATTTCTAACTACGAGGGGATTCAATCAGATCGATTACCAGAAATACAGACTCCAGAGACTCAAAGTTTGATTCCTGTTCTAATTGAGCAGTTTTCAAATGCACCGGAATGGACTCCCGATTCTGTTTTAAATGCTATACGGCAAGCGGGTAAAGATGCTAAAGTAAAAGGTAAACACTTGTGGATGCCACTGCGAATTATTATGACCAATGAAGATCAAGGTCCTGAGATATATTTGGTCATTTATCTTATGGGTAAAAAGAAAGTTCTTGGTATTTTACAAGAGCTTCAAACAAAAATCTGAAAGGAGAATTCATTGAACTCAATCTATTTTCATGACACAATGCAAGGCAAAAAAGTTGAATTTGAACCAAGAATTCCTGGTGAAATGAGTATGTATGTTTGTGGACTTACCACTAGCAATGATTCTCATATTGGCCATGCCAGAACTGCCATTGTTTTTGATGTGATTCGACGAATTTTCCGAAAAAATGGTTACAAAGTAAAATATATCAGTAATTTCACCGATATTGACGATAAAATCATCCAGAAAGCACAGGAAGAGAACAGTACAGCTCAAGAGATTGCCGAAAGATATATGCACCGCTATATCGATGTTATTCAAAAGATGCATATATCAGAACCTGACATGTATCCGAAGGTAACGGATCACATCCCCCAGATCATTGAAGCAGTTGAAAAACTGATTGAAAACGGATTTGCCTACGAATCGTCGGGAGATGTGTATTTTCGAGTTCGAAAAAGTGAAGAATATGGAAAATTATCCAAGAAGAAACTTGATGAGTTGATATCCGGTGCTCGCATTCTTCCCGGAGAAAAGAAAGAAGATCCTTTAGACTTCGCCCTTTGGAAAGAAGCAAAACCAGGAGAACCATTTTGGGAAAGTCCTTGGGGAAATGGACGTCCCGGGTGGCATATCGAATGTTCCGTCATGGCACTCAAGTATCTGGGTAACCATTTTGATATACATGGTGGGGGACAAGATTTAATTTTTCCACATCATGAAAACGAAATTGCACAAGCCGAAGGTATAACCTGTGCAAAACCATTTTGTCGTTACTGGATTCATACTGGGTGGGTCACACTTGATAAAGTAAAAATGTCAAAATCAGTAGGAAATGTCTTTCGTATTAAAGATGCATTAAAGCATTATCATCCCAATGTTTTGCGGTACTTTTTCTTAGCCACGCTCTATTCTTCTCCCCTTGAGTTTAATGTTGAAGCAATAGAAAGAGCAGCAAAAAATGTTGAAAAAATTGCAACTTCCATTCGAAGATTTCAAGATATAAAACTCCACGATTCTTCTGTAATCCCTCCACACGAACAACAACTCTTGGAATTTTTTTCTCGTTCACAGGATGAATATCATTCTCACCTGCGAGACAACTTTAATACTCCTGCAGCTTTTGGGACTATACATGTAGCTTTACGAGAACTGAATCGTGTTTTAGATGAAATTGAATCTTTGACAAGTACCACCATGAAACAGATTGAATCCTTTTTGCAGGACTTCTTTGAAACTCTTGGATTTGTTGATATCCAAAATACTACTTTTGTATTGGATACTTCTGATATTACCAATGCAATCCGCGATGTAGTTGTTTCATTTGACATTGATCTACCAGACGAAAATGTATCTTTGGATGATTTGGTCAATCTATTGATTCAAAAAAGAACAGAGGCTAGAAAAAACAAGGATTTTTCTCTTTCGGATGAAATCCGTGATCAATTACAAAAACATCAGATTGTATTAGAGGATTCTCAGGGAAAAACTACGTATAGATTGGAAAAACAATGATTATAAGCGGTAAGCATGAAATCGAAGAAGCTATACAGAACGAAAAACCTATCCTGAAAGTTATTATTCCGAAGAATTACCATCTTCCGAGTCGATTATTTCTATTGTTTCGAGACCAGAGAATACCCATTATTCAATTAGAAAAAAGCGTATTTCAAAAAAAATATCCTGATATGGATTCGGTCGTTGCTCTATGTGACGATGTTACTCTGTCGACACTCGAAGAAGCTACCAATATTCCTCTCGGAGAATATGGAAGAATTCTTCTGATGGAAGAAATTGAAGATCCTCAAAATGCTGGTGCTATGTTTCGAAGTGCGGCATGCTTTGGATTCCATTCTGTTGTTATTACAAAACACCACTCTACTCTTCTCGGGAAGGGTGCCATGAGTGCTTCTTCGGGAGGAATTTTTCAATGCAAAATTTGCCGAGTAAACAATATGGGAAGCACAATTGAATATTTAAAAAATCATGGTTTTTGGATTGTAGGAACAGATATTCGAGGAGAAGAGAATCCACGCCTTATTAATTACAAATCACACATTGCCGTTGTGATGGGAAATGAAAATAGTGGTCTAAAAAAGAAAACATTGGAAAAGTGCGATCATCTAGTTCGAATCCCAATTTCAGAAAAAACAAATTCTCTAAATGTTTCGGTTGCTTTTGGTATTATTGGGTACGAAATTTTTACACAAGAAAAGTAGTAAAACCAGTTGACACCAGTGGAAATTCTCATAAAATATCTCTCCGGTGTGCCGACGTAGCTCAGCTGGTAGNNCAACTGATTTGTAATCAGTAGGTCATCCGTTCGATCCGGATCGTCGGCTTTGAATTGCAACTTGAAAATTTCAAATTGTACGTATAATAGAAAAGCAGTTAAATGGACAGGTACCCAAGTGGTCAACGGGAGCAGACTGTAAATCTGTTGACAGTGTCTTCGGAGGTTCGAATCCTTCCCTGTCCACCATTTCTGCGGGAATAGCTCAGTGGTAGAGCCCTTGCCTTCCAAGCAAGTTGTCGCGAGTTCGACTCTCGTTTCCCGCTTTTTTTGAATTTATGCCCATGTAGCTCAGTAGGTAGAGCGCATCCTTGGTAAGGATGAGGTCGACAGTTCAAATCTGTCCGTGGGCTTATTACGAAGAAAGATAATGTTTGAAATTAAAGTTTTAGGAACCATTCCCATAGGAGGAACAAATGGCTAAAGAAAAATTTGAACGAACAAAACCGCATGTCAATGTTGGAACCATTGGGCATATTGACCATGGTAAAACGACA
>NPIE01002813.1_pt2 | contig 68163 bp, 69 predicted proteins | sample 8637661 | NCBI WGS metagenome assembly NPIE01 (sample SAMN07420842, study PRJNA396082) | bioreactor metagenome | isolation source: sample BA12 brine-fed electro-methanogenic bioreactor BA | place: Japan: Kochi | collected 2016-12-09 | reverse complement strand
AAAAAACATTTTGGACAGGTATGTGGACAGTACTGAATTATCAAATTATTTTCAAAAATATAGTTTACCCTTTTTGATTTTAATACCTAAGCGTGCTATCTTTTTAATTTAATTCTCTCCTAAATCAATGATACAAAAAGCTAGAGAAATTTTACATAAAATATTTGGTTACAAAACGTTTCGTCCACTTCAGGAAGAAATAATATCATCAGTATTAAACAGAAATGACACTTTGGTTGTTATGCCTACCGGGGGTGGAAAATCTCTTTGTTATCAAATTCCCGCTTTAATTTTCCCAGGGTTAACAATTGTAGTTTCCCCTCTAATTTCATTAATGAAAGATCAAGTAGAAGCTTTAGTCGAACTTGGAGTCCCAGCTATTTTTTTGAACAGTTCACTTTCTCAGGAGGAATATACATTTAATGTTAACCGCCTTAAAAAAGGCGAAATAAAACTTTTGTATCTTGCTCCCGAAACCTTATTCCTTAAACGAAATCTTGAATTACTTTCCACATTAGATATAGATTGCTTAACTGTAGACGAAGCACATTGTATTTCAGAATGGGGTCACGATTTTAGACCTGAATACAGAAAAATAGTTGATATAAGAAAGAAATTTCCGAAAGCCGTTTGTGTTGCAGTTACAGCAACAGCTACCCCTCGTGTTCAAAATGATATTAGAAGCTCGCTTAATTTTTCTGGGAAAAATAGTTTTATTGCAAGCTTCAACCGGGAAAATCTTTATCTCGAAGTTGCCCCAAAGACAGATGGGACCGCCCAGGTAATAAAATTTCTTCATAGGTATCCTAATCATTCCGGCATAATATATTGCTTTTCCCGTAAACAAGTTGATTCTCTCTATATAGCTTTGCATAACACTGGACACTCTGTGCTCCCCTATCATGCCGGCTTACCTGATGAAGAAAGACGCAAGAATCAAGAAGCGTTCATAAAAGATGATGTTCAAATAATTGTTGCAACTATTGCTTTCGGAATGGGTATTAATAAATCAAATGTACGTTTTGTTATTCATTTCGATCTGCCGAAAAATATTGAATCTTATTACCAGGAAATCGGTAGAGCCGGAAGAGACGGGTTGCGTGCCCATTGCCTGTTATTATTTAGTTATGCTGATCTACAGAAGATTAGATACTTTATAAATCAGAAAGAGGGAAAAGAAAAACGAATTGCTAACAAACAACTTCATGCCTTGGTCGATTATGCTGAAACCGGGCAATGCAGACGACTTCCGCTGCTTTCCTACTTCGGTGAAAAATATAATAAGCATAAATGCAACATTTGTGATAATTGTAGAGCAACCGATAAAGACTTAGTTGATGTAACAATTCCTGCACAAAAATTTTTATCATGCGTTAAAAGAACAGGAGAAATTTTTGGTTCAAAGCATATTGTTGATGTCTTGAAGGGTTCGAGTGCAGCTAAGATATTGGAAAAAGGTCACAACAAATTATCAACTTATGGAATCGGAACAGAATACACAACCAAACAATGGCTCTTTTTAGCGCACCAATTTATTAGTGAAGGGTTACTTTTACAGGATGATGAATATGGTGGTCTGAAACTTACCGATAAAGCATATAAAGTTTTAAAGGGGCAGCTAACTGTATCAGGTAAAATTAAGGAAGATATTGAAGAGAGATTTAAGAAAGCGCAAGCACCGAATTATGATGAACGATTATTTGAAATCTTACGTAAAAAACGAAAGGAGATTGCAGATAAATTAAAACTTCCACCTTATGTTATTTTCTCAGACAAAACCTTAACGGAAATGGCATCTTATTTCCCCATTAACAAAAAAGAAATGTTGAGAATTCATGGATTGGGAGAAATTAAATATGAGAAATACGGACATATCTTTCTAAGCATTGTCATCGACTATTGTGAAAAAAATAATATAAAACCGGCGGAGAAAAAAATAAAGCCGATAAAACCTGTTGCTCTAACAAGTAAATCCCGGTCATTTCAAACAACAGGAGAAAAGTTCAATGCCGGTATGTCAATTGATTATCTTTGTAGTGTTACCAAATATAGAAAAAGTACAATCTTACAACATCTTCTAAAATATTTGGAAGAATATACAATCAATGAACCGTCCAGACTTTTAGATGAATCAACTTTATCAAAAAATAAAATTGATTTAGTTCTTAAAAAGTTCGAAGAACTTGGGACAGAGAAACTCTCGCCTATCTTCGATTCACTTAACGGTAAAATTGATTATAATGAATTACACTTGTTAAGAATTTATTTTATAGCCGAGAGACTAAAACGCAAATAACATCTGTTATTCTTCAATTAAATAGAGACGATTGTCTTCTACTTTATATAACATAGGAGCGATGGTAATTTTAGGATATTTCCCTCGAAGTCGCTTTGCTTCATTGAGAACAAAATCGATCTCATTTCCAATTTCAAACATCGGGGCAAACTGGTTGAAATGTTCTTCTGCTTTTTCCTTATCCCAACCTGCTTTTTCTACCAGCCCTTCAATAAAAAGTTCTTTCCGGTTAGCAAGACTGACCATACCGCAATTGTTATGACCGATCAGAGCGATATGCTGAACTCCTCCAACTGCAATTGCGTATGAAACTTTGAATTCACTATATCTTAGGTTAGCGCCCCCGGTTCTGATGATGTATGCGAAATTATCCGGTATGTTAAGATGTTTGCGATTGTCCATACACATGCCGACTAAAAGCTGAGCAGTGTCATAAATTTCTTTAGACCGGTTTAAATTATGGTACTCGAGTAATAAACCAATAGGTGTATTTTGATATTTAGGAAAAATATCTTCCGCACTTTTTACATCGATAAGAATATTGTCCATTGTATTAGTCTTTCATTTACTTAAAGGATGGAGAAATATAAAATTTAATTTAGAATTAAGCTAAATCGGGATTTTGCTAATTTACAATTGCAGAGATAAAGGCAGAAGCTGAAACCGACGAAAAATTATCCGTATTTATAATCGAGCTATCCGCAGCTAAACTATCATCTATAAAGAGCTTTATATCCACCGCAGCTGAAGCATTTCTAGATATTGTTGAATAATAACCTTCGCAAGAAGCAGAAAGATTTACAGTTGAACCGCTGTCAATCGCTAAAGTCAAATCTAAATTTAATGAGGTTACAGTTGAAGTACCCCCGAACGAATTTGTATAATTAATCTCCGGATTAGAATTAGATGAAGAGCTTGTCATCGTTACTAAATATCTAACATCCCTTGTAGTAATGGTCGGTTCCGGCTCCACTGGATTTTCAGCTAATTTACAAGAGTTGAGGGAGAACAGAATAAAAATAGATATTATTATTGAAATAATTAAGAAAAATTGATTTTGCTTTTGTAAAATGTATTTAATCTTTCTCATCAAAATATTATTTGATATTGTGGAATTTTTTTCATCTAGCAAAATAATATCGCTTGTATAACCGGTAAACTCTAATTTACAGATTAGGGCTTCTTTACAATGTGGACAAATTAGTTTTTTTTCTGAATTTACCGTTTAGAATTTATCAAACATCAATCTTATTGTTTTCAAAACAGATTGGACAATCTTCTGCTTTTAATGCAATTTAATCGGGCACGTTAATATTTTTATCAGTTCTTTCCCAATTCTCTTCGGGAGGAGTTAAATCGGCAAACTCCTGTAAATTTGAAGCCGATTGGATTATCAATTTAATTCGTTCATTCAATTCGGCTGTATTCATTCGGTAATTTACTTTTTTAAAAAATAACGTGTAATTAATAAAATATGTTTATAACCTTAACCTATTTCAGAAAGTAATTGCCCGGCAATAAAAGCAGCTTGTAATTTCCGGAATTCTGTTTTAAAATGTACATGATCTTGATAGATTTCCGAGTCACCAAGTGATTTACAAAATGAATAAAGATCAATTATATAAACGTTATTTAATTCAGCGATCTTTTCAGCAACATCATTATATCGAACAACATCCACATTGTATCTTTGAAATTCTTTTTTCCTCGAATTATGAATTTCATCATCCACAGGAGTAGTATTTACCCAAACAGTTTTTTTTGACAATTCTTTTAAGATATTGAATATCGATTGTAAATTTTGTTGATAATTGTCAATATTGATTTGATAAACCCCATCAGTTTTCTTTATATCATGCAGACCACAATTAATGACAACCAAATCCCAATACAAATTTTGACGTTTACATTCCTTCAAATATTCCAGTACCATTGAAGAATCACCGCCATTCGCACCTTCAGGAGAATCTAAATTTCCTTCATTTCCCTCCTTCCGTGAATAAGTAAATCTGTTTTGAATATACTTTTTCAAAAACGGACCGTAATGAATTGAAATGCTATCTCCAATAACATGAACAGATTTCATTCTAATCTTTTATTAGTTCCTCTCAAAATTACATAATAAAGTAATTCAGGAAAAATATTAACAAAGCTATACAGCAAATTAATTATTCCGTTTCATTCCCCATAAAAGTATTGTACAAATAACAATCATTGAAAGTGATAACGAAATCAAACCGAATTTAATAATAATCTTTCGTCAAGCCAAACCGGTCATTCCCCTACCGGCAATGGTCATCATTTTGTAATTAGAACCTTAATATAGCGGACGATAAAGTGGTAAACCAATTTATGAATGTACCGAATAAAGCAAGTATGAATGTTCATTCCAAAAATTAACTCGACAAATTAAGCTTGACTTTTTACATAATGGGTTGAGAGACTTATTTGCTACTGATTTTGAAAACTACTCACAATACTCAATATTATTTTCGTTACACCAATCTTTTGCTTTTTTTAATAATGCATTATATTTATATTCATACCAGTGCTGTCCAAAATAAATAGAGATTTATAAAAAAGCTTGAAGAATAATCTGTTTTGGACAGATTTTTTATTCTATTCATTTCAATTCCCCCTTCTTAAAATAATTCTTGTTGTATGAATTTAGAATTATATTGATCCGGAGGCTTAAACGGATTATCCAACCATTCGCTCAATAAAATTTTAACAATTTGAGAATAATCCCCTATATAAATGATGTATTATCTTACTAAAAAGTGTTACATTTATCATTGATCCCTCGATAAAGTTTGGTTGATTTTTTGTGATAATTAAATTTATCAACTTTATCTGAGGGATTCCTTTTTATTTATTTTGGACGGATATGTGTAATAAAAATAAAACTTAGTTTTCCGATTAAAGTTAATTTTTGCTCACCAAATCATTATTTTTTGAAAGCACTTAACAAAGGAGATATTAATGAATTTTTCCTATTCCGAAGATCACAAAATACTTCGTAATATGGTTCGTGAGTTTACCGATGCAGAAATTAGGCCACTTGCCGCGAAAATTGATTCAGATGAAGAAATTCCCAAAGAATTAATCAAAAAACTTGGTGAAGTTGGAATTCTCGGAACTCCATTCCCTGAAAAATACGGCGGAGGAGGTTTTGGCGAAATTGGTTATTGTATTGCACAAGAAGAAATAACAAAAGCTTGCGGCTCTACTGCAGCTTTTATTGGTGCACACATTTCAATCGGAACAAATGCAATATTTATTGGCGGTTCTGAAGAATTAAAACAAAAATATATGCCCTCGCTTTGTTCGGGAGAAAAAATTGCAGCATTCGCCTTAACAGAAGCCGGTGCCGGATCGGATGCGTTTAATCTTCAAACCACCGCAAGAAAAGACGGAAATAAATGGATTATCAACGGTGAAAAAGTCTGGATTACAAACGGTTCTATTGCAGATGTATTTTCAGTTTTTGCACGAACTGAAAAAGGTATAACCGGTTTTGTGGTTGAAAAAGATTTTAAGGGCGTTTCGGTTGGACCAAATGAGAAAAAACTTGGTATAAAAGGAAGCGTAACAAACTCAATCAATTTTGATAATGTTGAGGTTCCGGCAGAAAATATAATTGGAACTGAAGGACGAGGTTTCTTAATTGCAATGAAAACTCTTGATGCCGGAAGATTGGGAATCGGTGCATGTTCCGTAGGTGCTGCTAAAGAGATGCTCGAACTCGCTGTTGAATATGCAAATCAAAGAAAGCAATTTGGGCAGGAAATTGCAAAATTTCAGGCAATACAATTTATGATTGCAGAAATGACCACAAAAATATATGCAATGGAAAGCATGCTTTACAGATGTGCAGCAAAATATGAAAACGGAGAAGATGTAACTCAAGATGCCGCAATGGTTAAGTTATTCTGTTCTGAACAAGTTTCCGAAGTAGCCGATATGACATTACAGATTCACGGCGGCATGGGTTTTTCAAGAGAAATACCAATAGAAAGATTCTACCGCGATGCAAGAATCTTACGTATATTTGAAGGTACAAGTGAAATTCAAAAGTTGATTATTAGCAGAAAGACATTCAAAAACGGGGGGCAGTGGAAGTTATAAATGCAAAAGTTATTAGTTATACCGTCAATTGATATTAAAAACGGTAAAGCAGTCAGAGTTATACAGGGAATTCCAGAATTAAACTGTTCGGCTTATGGAGATGATCCGGTTGAGATGGCAATGATTTGGCGTGCGGAAAATGCTAAAATTATTCACGTTGTAGATTTTGATTCATCTCATCATCACTCTCATACAAATTTTGAAATTGTAAGAAAAATTTGCGATTCGGTTATAATACCGGTTGAGTATGGAGGTGGAATAAAAAATATTGACGATGCAAAAAAAGCATTTGATTTGGGTGTGTTCAGAATTGTTGTTGGAAGTTTAGCATTTGAAAATGAAAAAGAATTTGCTAAAATATTAAGTGAGTTTGGTGATCTTAGAGTTTCTGCAGCAATTGACGTTATTGATAACGAAGTTGTTATTAAAGGAAGAACAACTAAGACCGGTCTGGACGTCGTTGAATATGCAAAAAAATTAGAATCACACGGAGTTTGCAGAGTTATTGTAACAGATGTAAAAACTAACGGAATGATGACTGGACCAAACATTGAGCTTTCAAACCGGATTGGTGAAGCAACTAATTTGAAAATAACGCTTTCCGGAGGTATTGGAGGTTACGCTGATCTGATAAAAGTTGATAATGAAAGAAGCAAACAAATTGATTCCGTAATAATTGGAAGAGCATTGTATGAAAATAAATTTCCTTGTCAAAAAATTTGGCGGGTAGCTGAATCCGGAATTTTTAATTAGAGGTTATAAATGAATACTACTCAAGATATCATCAAAGGAAGCAGCAGTTTTTGGGCTAATCTATTTAAAGCACCGGCAGAGAAAAGCGATTTGGAAGAATTACTTGCTTTCATGCCTCCTTTTGAAAACCTAAGTGGAAAGTATATTAAACTACTAATGCAAATAATCCACAATAGGGCATACGAACCTAACGAGTATATTTTTTATCAAGGCGACCCCGGTATTGGATTATATATCGTTCGCGAAGGCTCGGTAGCAATCACTCAATCAATAGATGAAGGAGAAACTATTGAACTGGCAAGATTGAACAGGGGTGATTTTTTCGGTGAACTTGCTTTATTAGATGATGAGATTCGCTCCGGAACGGCAATAGCTCTTGAGCAAACAAGCCTAGCTGTAATCTTTAAACCCGACCTCGATGAATTTATTGAACGGTACCCTAAAGCCGGCATCAAAATTTTAAGAGGAATTTCAACTATCATATCCACACGGCTGCGCAAGTTAAATGACGAATATTTTTCTCTTTACATTAAGAACATAAAAAAGGAGGACTAAGATGGTACATATGAAAAAAATATTGGTACCTGTGGATTTCTCCGATTATTCCAAACATGCATTGAAATATGCAATTGAATTTGCCAAACATTTCGATGCCGAGTTAATACTTATATCCGTAATCGAGCCAATGATTTATCCGGCTGATTTTAGTATGGGACAAGTTGCAATTCCGGCAACAGATCAAAATTTATCGGAGCGTGTTGAAGAGGAATTAAAAAATCTTGACGAGAAAGAAATCGCAGGAAAAGTAAAATCGAAACGAATTATTAAATCCGGTAAACCGTTTTTTGAAATTAACGAAACAGCACGCGAAGAAGATGTTGATTTGATCATCATTGCTACACACGGACATACGGGTGTTGAACATTTATTATTCGGCAGCACAGCCGAGAAAGTTGTACGCAAAGCTCCATGCCCTGTTCTCACTTTGCGTGAGCCGATTAAGGGTTTCCGTTTTGAGCAATGAGTTTTGATTCGATACCGGAAGATTTACAAAAGATTATTTCCGATAAAACTTCGGGAAGCCGAGAATTATTAACCGCTCTTTCCGATTATCTGAGAAATCATATGTCTGAAATCAACCTCGAATTAATTTTAGAACTCGAAAATCAATTTTCTGATTTTCAGACAATTCAAAATTTTCTATCTGATCTAAGAGCCGCTGTTTTAAATAACTCTATTAAAGAATTCCTTACTAATCAGGACGATAAAACCAAACTCATTTTCGAGAATATTTATAAAAATTTGAAGCCGGTTATTAAAGATTTTTTTTCTTTCATTACAATCTCTAATAGCAAAACATTCTTTGAGGTTATGAAATTGACGGCTGTCGATAAGGCATCAATTCATATAATAATAAGCGAAAGCAGACCAATGCTTGAAGGGAAAATCTTGGCAGAAAGCTTAGCTTCGGATAAAATTAATACTTCCTTAATTACCGAAGCACAAATTTTTAATGCAGTTCAAAAATGTGATTGCGGTGTTGTCGGAGCCGATAAAATTCTAAAGAACGGAAATGTTGTTAATAAAGTCGGGAGTAATCTGCTTGCATTAGCTTGCAAAGAATTCAACAAACCGTTTTTTGTAATTGCCGATAAAACGAAATTCAGTAGAGATAATTCATTCAACACAAAAGAGATGCCGGGAGAAGAAATCTCTTCGGTGAAAAACAAAAAAATAAAAATAGATAATTATTACTTCGAAGAGATTCCGAAAAAATATATTACAAAAATTATAACCGATTGATTCGCAAAATGAATAGTTAAAAACAATTATAAAATTTAATTCAAATTCATCTAAACCGCTTAGTTAAATTAATAAACACCCTCCCGTAACTATCTTTTTCTTCAAACACTCCTTCGTAGCTTAAGTTGAAATAAATAGAATCGGAAAATCTCAACGATAAATCCGTTTCAAAAATATTCTGCCTCAAATCAGCCAGACCGGAATTAAAATCATAAGTTAAATTCCTGTATCCCAATCCGAGATTAATCAAACCTTCGAACAAATCTTTATAAATTCTTAAACCGAATATTTTTCCATCGAGATAATTTGTCATCAAATAATTGCCGCTTACCGACACAGAAGAATTAATAAAAGGAACTCGAGTATAACTAATACTTCCGTTATAATTTCTCGTCGGTTTAGGATCGCCTGGTGTAAATCTATAACCTGCACCCAGGTTAAACATCAGATAGTTCATTGGCCTCAATGTAAATCTAAATCGTAAACCTTGCCTCGTTTCCGATTCGAGAATACTATCTGCAAGGCTTCTGTATGTTTCGTAATAAACTACATTTTTTCTTGCATCATAAGATGCCGAAAGAGAAATGAATCGTGATGGTGAATAACGAGTTGATAAGTAAAAACTAGTTAAATTAAATACGCTTTTCCCTTCACCTTTTTCTCTTTTATATAGATCAACCTCGGTTGAAATAAAGAAATTAACATTTTCAATTAAATTATTATTGTGCTGGAAATACAGAAATCGTCTGTCCGTCTTAAAATCATTCGTCTGTTGAAATACCGCGAAAGAGTTTTTGATGGCTCTGTCGTTAACAGTATCGGTTTTTGCAAGATAAGCGCCGTATTCAAACAATTTGGCATTGAATCCGAAATCGGTAAAATGTGGACGCGAACCAACAACTACTCCGTAGTTAAAATCACCAACCTTTGATTCTAATTGGACTCCGTCAATAGTACTTATGTTTGCCAAATTTGAATTGATCCGCCTGCCGAGCCAAATATTTGTGTTTTCAGTGAAATCATATTTTAATGCAAGGTTATAAATTTTTAGTGCGTTCATCAAATTATTTTGAACTCTTCCCCATTCGTGTGTACGATATGAAAATGTTACATAACTCGTCATCGAAAAATTGGAGCCGCCGATGTTTTCATAATTTAAAGATGATAAATATTTCCATCTTTGTGTGTTAATTGACTTTTCTCTGTTCGTCAGGTTGGTATAAGATGTTAGGGCAATTCTACCGTAAAATCTTGATTCGTTTACTTTGTCTTTCCTTGAGTTTTTCTGAATCTCAACTTTATCGGAAGATTCCAAAATAACCGGTGTATCTATATCCCCCTTAACATTCATTCCGGGTTGAATTTCCGCCGGATACTTACGATAAACTTTTGAACCAATACTCAAATCAATTAAAGATTCAACAGCGCACGATCTCGGAGAAAGAAATTTTACAGTACCAACTACTTTATAGCTACTATCATTAAGAGTAAAAACAGTATCGCCTACTTCCAGCCTGTCAAAATTTTCGAAGCGAATATATATATGCTGGGAAGATTTGTAAGTTACTTCTCCTTCGATGTATTCAACTGTTTGTGCAATTAACGGTACAAAGGTTACAATAATTATTAATGCCAGCTTCTTCATTAAAACTCCCTATCTAGTGATCTTGGAATTATAATGTCGTCTGCTTGACCGTCAGGGTGACATTCATAACATGCATTACTTTCATAAATATATCCATTTACATCATTGTGCTCATCATCCATTTCAGTTTGATTATGCTCGTGGCAATCTATACAAGAGAATATTGAATAATTAGCCGCATTCGTATGACAATCGCTGCACGAATTCCACTCGTTGAGATGTTCACCGGAATAAATCGGGAAATACTGTCCGTCGTGATTAAAAGTAGAAGGTTCCCATGCATTCTGAGAATGACATTGTTCACAGTCTGTCGGAAATTGTGCTGTAGAGTGAGAAGGATCGGTTGTTGAATTATATTCACTTTGATGACATTGATAACAAGTGTTGGGAGTACTATTGTAATCGCCGTTATGACAATCTGAACAGTTACTCTTAATTGCAGCGTGTGCCCCTATTAATTGATAAAAATTATCGTGAACCGGGAATTCCGCCGGACTCCAACCGGGATTTGTTGTATGGCAATCCCCGCACTGTGTTGTCAGTCCAAGATTTTGATGATTTGGATTGAATGTTGAATTGAAATCGTTTGTATGACAATCGTAGCAAACCGTACTTGTACCTGCAAATCCTTGACTATGACAAGCGCTGCAATTCGGACCAATATGCGCACCGGTTAAGGGGAAATTGGTATTATTATGATCAAATGATGTTTCAGTCCAGTTGGTTGTGTTATGACATTGTTCACAATCTGTGGGATAACCTAAAGAAGAATGTTCAGGAGCAACTGAATAATCATTTTCATGGCAATCAAAACAAATATTTTGTGTTGCAGAAACATCAGTTGTATGGCATAATGAACAATCACTTATTTGATGACCGTTTATCAACTCAAATCCCGTTAATGCGTGATTGAAAATAGAAGGTGACCAAGCATCCGTATTATGACACTCTTCACAATTTTTAGAAAGTACCAATGTTTGATGCGATGGATTTTGACTTGAAGTGTAAACATCATTATGGCAATCGAAACAAAGATTTGATGTACCGAGATAACCGTTGCTGTGACAATCATCGCAAGAAACCGATGTATGTGCGCCGGTTAATGGAAAGTTCGAGTTAGCGTGATTGAATGCACCCTCTGCGTTTCCGGCAGGATGACAAGCAAAACATTCTTGACTAAGATATACATAACCTTCGACTCCGTTATGCTCCTTATCCATATCAGTCTGATTGTGTTCATGGCAATCTGTGCAAACAAAATCACCATAATTATTTTGATTGGTATGGCAATCCGAACATGCATTCCATTCACCATTATGCTCCCCGGAATAAATCGGGAAGAATTGAGCATCATGATCGAATGTTGTCGGTGCCCATGCAGTTTCATTATGACATGTTTCACAATCTGTCGAAAAACCAGCCGATTGATGCACTGGGTCTGTTGTTGCATTGTAATCGGGTTCGTGACATCCGATGCACTGATTTGGAGTATTATTATAATCAACTGTATGGCAATCGGTACAACTTGAGACTGTTATATGCGCCCCTAACAAAACGAAGAAATCATTATGAATCGGAAACTGAGCCGGGCTCCATCCTGGTTCGGTGGTATGACAATCATCGCATTGATTTGATAAGCCTAAATTTTGATGATTGGGATTTGTTGTTGAATTGAACTGCTCGATATGACAATCGGAACACAAACTTGAAGTACCCTCGAACCCGGCAGAGTGACAATCACTGCAGACTTGTCCGGTATGAGCTCCCGTTAACGGGAAATTTGTATTGTTGTGATCAAAACTTGCTTCAGACCAAAGATTGGTTGAATGACACATTTCACAATCCAGCGGATATCCTAACGATGAATGATCTTGTGCAGATAAATAATCATCTTGATGACAATCTTCGCAAAGTGTTGATGTACCTTGGTAACCCGAAGTATGACAATCCTGACAATCTACCATTAAATGCGAACCGGTGAGTGGAAAATTGGTTGTACTATGGTTAAATCCTCCCTCACCTGAACCCGTTGGATGACATGAAAGACAAGCTGAACTTTCATAAATATAACCGTTTATTCCACGATGCTCGTCATCCATATCTGTCTTATTGTGTTCATGACAATTGATACAACTGAAGGCAGCATAATTATTTGCATCCGTGTGGCAATCCGAACATGAATTCCATTCACCATTATGCTCTCCGGAATAAATCGGGAAGAATTGTGCATCATGATCGAATGTTGCCGGTGTCCATGCATTTTGAGAATGGCATTCTTCACAATTGGTAGAAAAGTTTAATGTACTGTGTGAAGGATTAGTCGTTGAATTATAATCAGCTTCGTGACATCCGATGCATTGATTAGGAGTATTTTCGTAACCCGCTGAATGGCATTGGTTACAATCTGAGGCGATTGCGGCATGTGCTCCTATTAATGGATAAAAATCATTATGGTTTGTAAAGATAGCAGGACTCCATCCCGGATTTAACGAATGACACAACGAGCAATCGGTATCAAATCCCATTGCTATGTGATCGATTGCTTGAGCATTTTCATAATCAGATTGATGGCATTGATAGCATTCAGAATTTAACCCGCTAAAAGTATTTTGTGAATGACATTCAAAACAATTACTTATTTGATGTCCTCCTGTTAAAGGGAAAAAATCATGTGCAAATGCTGCAAGAGACCATTGATTATCCGTCAAACTATGGCACTCTTCACATTCAGTTGAAAAACCTGCTTCAATATGATTAGGACTCTGAGTTTCGATATAATCTTCGCTATGGCAATCGTAACATCTTACACCAAGCGGCTCAAATCGCAAATCCGAAACAGATGTATGACAATCTTCACAATCGGCCAGAGCATGATTACCAATTAACGGGAATCTGCTTAGGTCATGAATTTCCTTAATATTAGTCACAACCCAGCTATCGGTATTATGACAAACTTCGCATTCATTTCCTAATGTTGTTTCATGAATATCAAAATGGCATTCGAAACAATTATCATTTACATTCTTAAACACAAGAGATTCGTGGCAGCCGGTACAGTTTACAATTTTATGCTGACCCAATAATTCAAAATTGGTTTCAGAATGATCAAAGGAAATTTTATCTACTTCAACTTTCCAACTTTGTGCTGTATGGCATAAGCTGCAATCAAGAGCAAACCCCTCACCGTGCGGTGCTTGTGCCATCAGTGAATATGAAAGTAGTATTAGGATGAATGACAGTTTATACATTTTGTCTCTTCAAATTTATATTTAATAAATTTTCCTACCGGTGTTTCTATTTCTTTATGACAGCCTTCACATTTAACTTTTGAATGCCCGCCTTCTAATGGAAATTGAGTTTTGGAGTGATCAAATTTTGAAGGTTCCCAGTTTATAAAACCGTGGCATCTTGAACAATCCGTTACACCTTCAATTTTGAATTGATTGAAGTGAACATCTTTGTGACAGCTTTCGCATACCGTTGAAAGATTAATGAAATTTTGGGATAAAGCTTTTTCAGTTTTCTTAATATGACAGAAAGAACATAATATTTGTTCGTGCTTACCTTCCAATTTAAATCCGGTTCGATTGTGATCAAATTCAATTTCACTCCATAGTGTTGTCTTATGACATTCATTGCAATTATCATCACTCAAAAATTTAACCGAAATAAATCCTTTATGAATATTATCATGACATTGAATACAACCAACATTAGTAAACTTGAAATGATATTCATCGTTGGTTTTATGACAATACACACACGGCAGAGCAAGGTGGCTGCCGGTTAAAGGGAACCTTGTTTTTTGATGGAGCTCCAAAGTATAAATTGAAGGTAAAAATCCTGATTCTAAATGACACTCTGCACAGTCTTTCACTATACCGTTTGAAACAAAATCTCCTTTGTGAAAATCTTCATGACAGTCCAGACATTTCTCATACTTCGGTTTGCTTGAGAAAGAGGATTTATGACAGTCAGTGCAGTTTAAAAATTGATGCCGACCCAATAAAGGATAATTTGTTTTCGAATGATCGAATTTTTCAATGTTTTTTATTCTCATAAACGAAGAAGTGGAATGACAATCTTCGCAAACTTGACCGAATCTTCCTTTGTGAATATCGGTATGACAATCAACACATCCTCCAAATTGCAAACCCGTGAATACTTGGAAACTTTTGTTGTTCCGAATTTCTATTTTATGACAATCCTTGCATTCAACTTTAAGGTGTGCACCGGTCAATTTAAACTTGGCTGTGTTATGGTCAAATTTTTCCGCAGGGTTGAATGTTTTTGTATTATGACAATCACTGCATTCGGCTCCCAATGTTCCTTGATGATAATCTTCATGGCAAGTGTTGCAGTTCTGCGATAAACCCAAAAATGTTCCTTTATTATTTTTAAGCTCTTCCGATTGGATGAACTCGGGTTTATGACAATCTTCACACTTAATTTCCGCATGCTTCCCCGTTAATTTAAAGCCTGTTTTGGTGTGTTCAAATTCGGTTTGATCAAAACGAACGATTTCAAAATTTCGACCGTGATGTTCGCTGTGACATCCATAACACTTTTTAGATTTTATTTCGCTCGACGAATGAAAACCGGTATTGGTAAGCAAAGAATTGCGAATACTCGAATGGCAGTCCAAGCACTTTTCGTCTTTTACCTCTTCACCTATTTCGTGGCACTTAGTACAATTGCTTATTCCTTCGAGATCTTTATGTGCTTCGGTTAAATCACCCGGAGAAATTTGTGCCAATAGAGTAATAGGTAAAATTAAATATATGTATAAGTAACGTTTCACTCCTTTCGATGAGAGAGAACTGTCTCTCCGTACTTCTTTGTAATTTTTATGCCTATCGATTCAAGAAATTTGTTTGGTAATTCACCTCCGATAAAAACATACACCAAGTCGTTTTTAATTTCCGATTCTTTTTCGTCACTTGAAGTGAGAAGTATCACCGAATCATCTTTTATTTCTTTCACATTGGAATTTAATATCACGTTAATTTTCTTTGCTTCTTTTGCCTTTTCCAACCTCTCCAGATTTTTCGGTTTCAATCTTTTGAAAGCTTCACCGCGATAGGATAAGGTTACATAATTGTTTTCGTCAGCAAGCAGCAACGCAGATTCAACAGCCGAGTCGCCGCCGCCGACAACTAAAATATTTTTATCATGTATTTGCTCAGGTTCGAGTAATCTATAATATACTTTCGGTTTTTTTTCACCGGGTACACCTAATTTACGTGGACTTCCTCTTCTCCCGATTGCAAGTAAAATTGATGCTGCCGTAAATTGATCTTTGGATGTCCGGACGTCGAAAATTTCATAATTCTTTGTAATCGATATAACTTTCTCAGTTTCGCTAATTGTGATATTATTTTTTGTTAATACTTTTTGCCATAAAGCGAGAAGTTCATCTTTACTTGTCTCTACAAGTTTAACCTTACCGTAAAGAGGTAAATCCATCGGAGAGGTCATAATAATTTTTGCACGGGGGAATGAATAAACCGTACCGCCAAGCGTATCTTGTTCAACCGTTTTATATCTCAAACCGAGTTCTTTTGCTTTGAGAGATGCAGAAATACCTGCAGGCCCGGCTCCCACAATTAAAATATCATATTTTGCCCGGTGCCGTTTGTTTAAAGAATAGTTTATATTTTCCACGGCTTGTTTTCCTTGCTCAACTGCATTTTTGATAAGCCCCATTCCGCCAAGCTCGCCTGCAATGTAAATGTTCTCTACATTCGTCATAAATTTTTGAGAAACGTGCGGAAGATCAACTCCCCTTTTTTCGGTACCGATCACTAAAGATATTGCTTCAACGGGACAAGCGTGGAAACAAGCACCATGCCCTACACACCTTGATGTATTGATGCATTTCCCACGACCGTCTACAAGTCCGAGTATATCCATTTCGGGACAAGCTTTTACACAGGCACCACTGCCTATACAAATATTGTAATCTATTACCGGGTGAAGAGATACGGGTTCGTGAAAACCGAGTTCTTTTGCCCGCTCAATTTTCTTTTCTACAGCTTGTGATCTCTTTTTATTCTGACGTAAATAAAAATAAATTATACCTCCGGCAAGAATCAGTACAAACAGATATGCAATAATATTTTCAATTATAACTTCCAATTCTCAATTCAAGTTTTGTAATGATGAGCTTGCAATTTTTGCCGCCTCACTATTGGGATATTCGGCTAATACCTTTTCCCAAATTTCTCTTGCTCTTTCAAAGTTGCCAAGCGATGCTTCGATAGCACCTAAATTATATTGAATGTCGGGCGAGTTAGGTTTTTTTGCAAGAGCAGCTTCAATTTGCTTTTTCGCTTCGGTGAAATTTTGCAAATTATAATAAACTGTAGCCAGTTCAATCCTTATATCTGTTCTTTCGGAATCTTTTTGTAAAATGTTGTTATAAATTTCCAATGCTTCATTCGGTTTATGTGCCGCAGCTAATAATCGAGCGTATTCTAAAGCAATTACGGTATCGGCAGGATTACTTTCATATCCCGTTTTTAAACGAGCCATTTTCTCTTTAAACTCGGTCGATACATTACCGCTGCCGGGTGCATTTCCCAAATTTTGATGAATATCATCATTAGGCATTTCCGATTGATTGGATATATTAGGGATTGACGATGTTGTAGGATTACCGCCCGAAGTCATAATTACTAATGCAACAACAATAATTATGAATGCTCCTAAGTAGATATAAACAGGTTTTACTTTCATAGCATCTCCTTTCAAAAAATCCATTTATAACCGAATGCAATTGTAACACCTACATGCACAAGCATTATAACAAGCATTATAATTGCAAAGGGCAAATGAAAAATATGCCAGTATTTAAAAATGTTTTGCATTGAACGCAACAGTTTGATTTTACGATCCAATGCAAGTTTGTTTTTGGTCAGCTTCAGTATTTCTTTTCTATTATGTTTTGGGACGTTGTTTTGTGATAAATCCTTTTTAACTTTTTTAAACAATTCATTAGTGACCGAATAACCTTTCAATAAAACTGTAATAAAATTGCTATTTGAGGATATATAAGAATTCAAGTCAAAGGTGTTTATTGTAATTTGTAATTCCTCGGAAAGATTTGTTTTTCCCTTTAGCTTTTGTGTTAATTCTTCATCAAGTAAACGAACTTCATTCAATGAAAGTTCTTTACCTGATATACTCCTCGGGATTTGGACATAAATATACCTTCCCATAATTCCGCTTAAAACTACGGCAACCATACTCCAAAAACTTACTGCAACTATTCCACCGAACTTAAATGCAGTATGAAACAAAACGAGCATGGGTCCAACGCTGCAAAGGAAAATATGAAACTCAAGCCAATGTTTTAAAAGCCCAATTCGTCCAAATCGCCTCACTCGTTTTCTTATAATGTATACCGCAACACCTATTAGCATCATTAAGGAACCGATAATACCGAGTCCGTGACCTATCGTACCACTGGGTTTTAAAGAATTGTGTGAGGCATCAAAAAATCTTTCTTCGAGAGGGGTAGTGTAATAATCGAATCCGTACCAAGCTAATGAGAGGGAACCTAAAATACCGATGAGGAAAAAAATGCCGAGATAAACTTTATGTTGTGTCCGCGTCACTCTTATTACTGAAGATTAATTATTCCTTTAATGAATTCAAATTGCTCGGTGAATTTAATAATTCCTAAAGTCTTTTTCAGATTTATCTATAAAATATTTTTTATATGCTTGATGGTTAATAAGATATCGAAATATAATTATCCAAAGAATGTTTATGAAAATTTTATCAAAGATTTTTTAAAAACCGATTTTATAATTTTTTATTAATAAAGTAATGAAGTTAACTACGAAGATGTTATTAGCGAATTGTAAACGAAACATAAACCGCGTCTTACCCTTGTTGCTGCTAAGGATAAGACTAACGATTTATGAGCTCAGTAGGGGGATTACTACTATGAACTTAAAAAAAATATTACTTGGCAACTATTTGAGTAAATTCATTTTTTTGACAAGTCTTTTTTGGTCGGTCTTAATTTCATAAAAATAAATACCGGATGCTAGACCGCTTCCGTTAAGTTGATACTTATGTATTCCGGCTTCAAGATTTTTATTAATCAATGTAGAAATTTTCTGCCCAAGAATATTGTATATATTTAATTCAACCCTATCCGCTCTCACCAAAGAGAATTCAATTACCGTAGATGGATTAAACGGGTTCGGATAATTTTGTTTTAATGTAAATTCCCTCGGCTTCAATTCCTTTTCATTTTCAACCGAAGTAATTTTATCTGCGGTAATAATTATATAATTCGGTATCTCAGAACTCGAAAGTGTTATTTTGTTTGTTTCAACATTAACCGATATATTATTTATTATTACCCAACTCGATGTTTGGTCATCCCAGTACTTTGCCTTGATTGTATTTTCATCAATATTGTTTCCGAGTATTTGTATGTCGTTATACACGAATTGAAAATGTGCTTCGTTGTTAAAGTTAAGATGTCCTCCCATTTGACCGCCGTTCATCATTTGATTGTTGCCGCTTGGATCAAACATACCGATCTCGAAACCCATGAAAGGATTTTCATTCTCGGTGCCGGGCATATCGCCGGGGTATAATTCAAAAAGTTGACAGAACAAAGAATCACTCATCATTCCGCCGCCATGCTGTCCCCCGCTTTGATGCCATCCCGGTTCAACACGCATGTGATCTCCATGGTCATAGGGATTATGAATTGTTCTTGATGAATCCATGCCATTATGAATCCAACCGCCGCCCTGATGACCTGCAAAGTATGAAGAGTCCCTCCATATCTCCCCGTTAATTTCATAGACAACAATCATATCGAAGTTATGACCTCTCATTAGTCCGCCGGTTATCTCCACATCATCACCGTCAACCGGTCTTTGTGCACCGGATTCAGGCTCATACCACCAAGGTCCGAAGTTCAAAAAATACTCAGGTATAGTATCGTTATTCGAATCGAGATAGTATTGATTCATAAAAAATGTCGTATCAACCAGAGCGGTTCCGTTAATCATAATTGTTTCAAGAGAATCATGCATCCATCCGTAAGCGTAACCGTTACGGTTACCCATATGTCCCATTCCGCCGTCAAAGTGACCGTCGAGATCGTTCCAGAATGCATAGAATGGTTCTCTCCAAAATTCACCGTTTATTTCATAAACTACTATAACACTTAAATCCATGTTGTCGGCTTCATGCAAACCTCCATCAACTGTGATCACTTCCCCGTTTTCGGGGCGGACTGCATTTGAGCTATCCGGTTGATACCACCATGGTCCAAAATTCAGATGGTAATCTGCAATTGCATCATTGTCTATATCCAAATAATATATTGAATGAAATGCAGAAGTTTCCGTTATTACCGTGCCCGTCACGGAAATGGTTTCCAATGAATCGGGATTATATTGCCCGCCACCATGCATTTGAGCACTTAGAATTGTGAATACTCCTAAAAACAAAATTGTGAATATTACTTTTTTCATTTTAACTCCATTTTTTATACATCAATTTTTATTGTCTCAAGTACAAATCTTATTTTCAACTTACTTCCGAGTTTCTCCTTATATATACAATTACCAAACCAAGCGCCATTACGAGAACACCAATCCAGACCAGGCTGATAAACGGTTTTTCACTAATGCTTACGGTTAAGACATCATTAGTGAGCGCAGCATTTTGAAAACTGCTATTCATAGTAATTTGCAGAATGCCCCCGACATTATAATCAACTACATCAAAAGAGATGTCGGTTTCTTCGTCAAATATTTTTTTGCTTACGCCTTTGACGAGTACCACATCCAATTTATTTGTGTACTCACCTCTCTCTATATTGATAACCGCGTGTACATCAAAGGGTTCACCGTTCATCATTTTCTGCATTGCGTCTTCGGGAAGATCAAATTTCTCAAAGGTTAAGGTCGCCTCTCCAATTCGATATGGCTCTCCTTTTTTTAGAGAAACTGTTTCACGGTTGGACGAATTGCCCGGTTCGAACGAAAGCGGTTCAATATAAATATCCTTTGTTAGTCCGGTTAATATGTAGGGTTCGCGCATTAGGCTATTGTTGTAATCCGAAATATACATAACGGGTTCAGCAGACTTGTATTCGGATTTATCCTTTATATTTATATCGAAAGCATATTTTCTGCCGTTCTCTATCGGGCTATACCCGTTAAACGAAAGTGTTTTACCGGCAAACGAATATACTTCCCCTTTTTCAAGTTGAATTTCTTCGGTGAAACTGAAGATCGCGCTTATCAAAACGCCTATCAAAAATATTCCGAACCCTATATGCGTTATATGTCCTCCCATTAATTTGAAATTTTTTGATCGAAGTATGAACTCGACATTTGCAGCAATTGTAAATACCGAAGAGAATAAAAGAAAAACAAACAACATTTCGTTAATACCCGACAATACAATAATGGAAAGTGTAACAGCAATCGAAACGAGAGCCGATATTAAAGCTCTTTTTACAAACTGCTGTGTATCATTGGAGCGCCAGTTAAGATAAAGAGACAGCGGGATTAACAAACTCATAAGAATAACAAGCGGAAGATTCATCTGCGTATAAAAATCGGTTTCAACAATTTGTCCGAACATTGGCGCAGATGTACCGACGATAACCGCAAATGCTGAAGCAACCAAAAGCATGGCACCGTAAAATAATCCGATCTCTCTCGAAAAATATTTGTGCCCGCTCTTTGCCGGTGTTTCAATTTCTTTTCTCCTAAAATAAATTAGCCCACTAATGCCGACTGTAAAAAGAATTAGAAATCCAATCAGAACATTATAAACCAAAGCACCTGGATCGGTAAACGAGTGGACGGATGTTTCTGATAAAATACCGCTTCTAGTAAGGAAAGTGCTGTATACTACGAGAACGAATGCAATTCCGGCAAGCAATAAATTCGTTTTCACAAAACCGCCCGGATTTTCTCCGGCTTGAGATTTTTTCTGAATTATCATCGTATGAATTAAAGCAGCGCTTATTATCCAAGGCACAAGACTCGAATTTTCGACCGGGTCCCAAGCCCAGTAGCCTCCCCATCCGAGAACACCGTAAGCCCAGTATCCTCCGATCATTATTCCGAGACCTAAAATCAATGTAGTGGCAATAACCCAGGGAAGAGCTTTGTTAATCCAGCTTTTATATTCGTTTTTTATTAGTGATGAAACAGCATATCCAAAGGGGACGGCAGCGAGTGCGAATCCGAGAAAAAGAACGGGCGGATGAATCTGCATCCAAAAATTTTCGAGCATCGGATTCAATCCTTTGCCCTGCACTATTAATTGGTTAACTGGTATACCGTTAACTCCGAGAACATTCAATAAATCAGTGCCGAATTTAACAACGGTTCTTTGACTATTTGCGTCGCTTAAGATAAAGTTTTGGAGGAAAGATGAATTCAATAAAGATGAGTTTAAATACTTTGTATCTATATATGCCGGTAAATCCCCTACCAAAGCAAAAGGATTTTTCAGCATCGGGCTTACCATCACAAGAATAAATGTTACAGTAGGAATGAATCCCAGCATAAATGCCGATTCGGATTCATTGTTCTTCTCGTGCCGAGACAAAATGACTACGCCGATAAACACGGAGAATAACGCCCAAAGTAAAAAGCTCCCTTCCTGACCGGCAAAAAAAGTAGAAAGCAATAACCCGAATGAAAGTTTACTGCTGCTGTAGTTGTAAACGTAATGATATTGGAATTGATGACTGATTATTAAATAGAGCAAAACCACAGAAGCACCGATAACCGAAATTGTCATTATATGGTAACCGACGCGTGCTCTTTGTAATGTATCTTCTCCCTTGAAGTTTTTGTAATACTGATAAAAACTATAAAGAGATGCCAATAACGATATTACTATAAAAACACTTCCTATCATAATGTATCCTTAATTTCAAATTAATCTTATACTAAATTAATGTGCTATTATGCCGCCCAAAAATCCTACTGCCAAAACGATTAAGGAGGCGACAACAGCAATTGTCAACGAATACTTTTTATTAGTTTTCGTAAACAATAATATTTCCCAAATCCCGGTTAAGCTGATAGTAATTATCCCCATAATTTTGTGAATATTTACTATCCATTCCTTTGATGTATCAATAAACGGCTCAGCCTGGTTTAAACCGGTAATTATAGCCGCTAATCCGAACAGAAAAGCAAGCCCGATGAATATTTTAATCGCGGTTTCATAACCTTCTTTTTTAAAACCGAGCAATGTTAGAATTAGTCCGGTTAGAATAAATACAATCGGAAAGTGAATTAGTTTTTTATGCATGTGTTCAAACAATTCGCTTCCGATGCTTATTGCTTCTTCTTCCGGTTCCTGATTACCGGCTTGTTTTACTGCTGATTTACTTTCACCGTTTTTCATTGAATCCAAAACCGAGACGCCGTTTACAGCGATCGTATCTCCGCCAACAACAGTTACAGTGTCTTGTTTTTCTTCTTTCTTATGCTCATCACCGTGAGCAATCAGATTTGTATTTACAATAAGAAGAAATAATATTAGATATATATAAATGAGTCGATTGTTCATAATGAACATCCTCTAGGTTTACTTTTAAGTACGGTTGATTATTTTATACCGCTTTGTTTTCATAAGTTTTTTTACATCAAAATAAGTTTGGTTTACGATTTTCCCGTCGGATAATTCTATATTTCTATCACTGTACCGTGTATACTCGTTATTGTGTGTAACCATAATTATCGATTTACCCGAGTTTTTTAACTCCGAAAATATATTCATAATCGCTCTACTTGTTTCGGTATCCAAATTACCCGTAGGCTCATCCGCAAGAATAATCAACGGATCATTAATCAACGCTCTTGCAATTGCAACACGTTGTTGTTCACCGCCGCTTAGTTCAGCCATTAACCGTTTTCTTTTATTAGCCAATCCTACCGAAACCAAACTTTTCTCCGCAAGCTCTTTTTGATCTTTATCTTTTATATTGGTAATAGCCAGCGGTAGAAGCACATTTTCTTCAACCGTCAAATAGTTCACAAGCTGAAAAGATTGGAAAACAAACCCGATATATTCGTGCCTGAATTTAGCAAGCTGTTTTGAAGACAGGTTATAAATATCAATATCGTCCACAATGATAGACCCGGTATTCGGCTTGCATAAACCGCCGAGCATTGTCAGCAACGTACTTTTCCCTGAACCTGATTGACCTATAACAGTTACAAACTCGTTTCCGTCTATAGTTGCAGATATATTATTAACCGCAAAAATTTTTTCGCTTCCGGATACGTATTCTTTTATCAATTTATTTATTACAATCATAATTCCGTTAGCCCTTTATATTGCTCTGAAAGCTACAGTCGGATCAAGTTTGGTAGCTCGTATTGCGGGATATAAACCCGCCAAGATTCCGACAATTAATGAAATACCGACTGCGAGAGGTAAATAGCCGTAATTAAAATTACCTTCAGTATAACCCTCCATTGTTAAGAAAGGTGTTATGATAGATGAAGCAGGTAAGCTTATTAAGTAGCCCGTTAGACCGGATATTAAACTGATAAACGCAACTTCGTAAATGATGACTTTTAAAATATGCGAGTCTCTAAATCCAATTGATTTAAGAATGCCTATTTCTTTTGTACGCTCATTAACCGAAGCATTAACATTAACAAATACTATCAGAATACTTATCAGAAGAATAACCAACGAAATACCGACCGCAAAATTTTCAAAACTGTGAATAGCACTCATTTTTGATTCTATCGCCTGCTTAATAGGAGTAACCTTAGCACCCGGCAGCATAGCGGAAGTTTGTGCAACAATTTCTTCAATCGGACAATCGTAACACAAAGCCGCTACTTCAATAAAACTTACTTTATTTTGTTTGCCGAAAAGGGTGCCGGCTTCGGTTAAATCCATAAAAACCATTTCATCGTCCTGTGAACCGGTTTCATTCAAAACCCCTGTAACTTTATATTCTTTTCCATCGATTTTAAGATTTTCCTCTCTTGACAAAATTAATCTTTCAGCAGCCCGGCTCCCGAGAATGATTTCATCCTTAGACTTTGGATAACCGCCGTTTATCTTCCACCATTTTTTCAATCTCGTCTCGTCTTCGAATTTTACACCGCTTACAATTACCTTCCCTTTATCGGTTGCCGCAATATTCAACAGTTTCGGTGCAAGGATGCTTATGTTTTTGCTATTCTTAATTTGTTTTATTTTTAATACATCCTCTGTTGTCAACTCATGGTTTTGATATGATGCACCGGAGATATTTATGCCGGCGTAATTCAAATTAACCTCGTCGGTTCGGGGAGTTACGATAATATTAGCACCGAATTCATCGAGATTGGCAGCGATGCTCTCATTAACGTTATTGCCTATGTTTATTAAAGTAACAACCGAACCGACAGAGAGTATTATTCCGAGGGCAAGGAATGAAGTTTTTGCTTTTCTTCTTCTTAAGCTTTGACGTGAAATTGTATATAAATTCATTTTATATTTGTTTTCTTCGTTTTAAAAATCGAACGTATTGTTAATTATAGAATCGGGATATAATATGTTAACAATGCCGATTTGGTTTGCTCATTATATTCCAACGACAGATTCCTGTTAATATTTTCGGCAGAATAACCTGCGTCAAATGCGCTGACAATTTTTACGATTACGTAACCCGCGAGCAAGTTATAGAATTGATTTCGCTCGGTATTCGTCCAGCTTTTATTATCCTCGTAATCACCGGATGAATAATCGTGCATTCCCAAGCCCCAATTATTGTGACCAAGTAAAATGGATGCAGGAATAAAAAGCGCAAGCTCCGCAGTAGTATAAATTATTCCTCGTTCCCAATCATTTGTATAGAAATTTCCGAAAGCGATAGGGAGAGGCTGGATGGAAAGCAGCGCGGCGATTGCAGGGTCTTTTTCTTTTTGGCTGTATGTCATACCCCCATGATGTTGGGCAATGTTATCGCTCACCGTTATTGTAAGAAATAAGGTTATTAGAAAATATAGCTTATTCATTTTCAGAGCCTCTAAAAATTAGTTGAGTTCATCAATAAACCTTCTATACCCTTCTTCGCCAATTAGCTACTGCGGTTTCGGATATTATAATTTTATCATCAACAAGTCTGCTCGGGACAGGATCGGGCGGGTATTTACCGCATGAACCGCTAATAGCATTAAGGTTATTTATCTCCCATGTTGTACCGCAAGCATCACAAACCAATTGATCGCCGTTTATATGAAAACTTTCCGAATTACACGGTTCGCACATTCTTACAGCCGTAACAACCTGCCCTTCTTCATTTATATAAGCAAGGAGAGGTACGGCGCCGTTTTGTCCTTGATATGTGAACGAAATGAATTTGTACTGTTTTACATCGCTTAATGATATAATAATATCCCCGTCTTTATTAATTGCATTTACTGTTTTCATTGTAAAATTACCCGGCGGGTAAGAATTGCTTTCCATTATTTCAGGTTGATCCGAAATTACTTTTTCTTCTTTTGTCTGAGTTGTTGAAAAGTAAATGAATATAGCTCCGACAAACAAAACAGCCAAAACAATATTTACCCATTTAAATTTGGAAACAGGTTTGTTTCCCAAAACTTTTTCTTTTTTCGAGAATAAACCACCTTCGATCTGATTTCCGCAGTTGTTGCAAAATTTTGCTTCAGCATTAAGTTTATGACCGCAGTTTGTACAAAATTTATTTGATGACATTATTTTACCTTTTATAATTTATTCCAACTACCGACTTACAATTTTTTACCGCCGTATTTTGAAGCAACTTGCGACACAATTTCATCAACGGAGTAAAGATTAAGTGCGATTTGCGAATCTATAAAACTTTTTACTTCAACAGCACCGTTTTTATGATTACATGTACAATCTTTCAACTCATCAAGACCGCACTGACCGCACGGGCATTCAAACTGCGAATAAATTTCCACCCTATCGTTGAATGTCGCTGCCAATTTTATATTACTTCGGGGTGTGTTGAGAGTTGATGTTTTTAAAGACTTGTCAACACTAATATCCGATTTTATACCGCCGTATTTCTTACCAACCGCATTTAAAATATCCGCATCGGCTGTTGAATTTTGCACCAGGGTACGAATGAATTGTTTCTCTTGAATTGCAAAGTTGCAATCACAGACTTCCAAGCTTTCTTCACCGCAGCTTCCGCACCCGCAAACAAATTTTGAAGCTATTTCATAAACTTTAGCTTCAACAGCAGGACTGCCTGTATTAAAATTATTGATTGCATTCGACGCAGTATAATCTCTAGAAGAATTGGTATCTACAATACTATATATCAGTAATCCTGCTACAATTACGACCGCACCAACCCACAGCGATTTTACTGAAATAGAACTATCACTTCTTGTATTTTGAAACCTTGCCCCGGTCCTTTTTTTATTATTGTGAACTGTCTTCGATTTCGATAATTGAGTTCCGCAGCTTTCGCAAAAATTAGCATCATTACTATTCGGGACGCCGCATTTCTTACAATACATATTCACTACCTCAATTCTTGTTAAACAAGCCGCCCGAAGGCGGCATTTATTTATAAGGGGATGCTAAAAAACATACCCGCTGAATCACTTCACTTCAAAGCCTTTTTCAATCAATTTTGACTTGGCTTCGTTTAACGATACTTCCTTAAGTTTCATTCCGCAAAGAGGACACTCCCCCGCTTCATCAGAGATTATATTCCAATCCATTTGATCTTGGAATACTTTTCCGTCGCCGTTTGCATCAATAGCTTTTAAGTCGATCGGTTCTTCTCTTACAACCGATGATTTATGGTTCATCATCATCTTTGATGAATCCATCATCATGTGCTTCATTTTAGAATGTTTGGTTGAATCCATCATTGAATGTTTCATCATCTTAGAATGCTTTGTGGAATCCATCATACTATGATTCATCATTTTGGAATGATGGGTTGAATCCATCATAGAGTGATTCATTTTATGACCCATTTTTGTGCTATCCGGTTTTTCCTGTGCGAATAAAGTGACTGCCGATAAGATAAGCACCGTAAAAAGAACGGTTAATTTGTGATTCATTATTTTTGTTTTATGCATGACCATACCTCCTGGTATATTAATTGATTTATTTTTTCTCATAATATTATTTCTGTCCGTTTCCCATAAATGTTTGTCCGTCAATACTTAGATTCTTGATATATTTTTCAGGATCTTCCAAAAAAACTTTGTTGTGTTCTTTACTTGGGCAGCAAAAGCCGATAGTCTTGCCGTCGTATTCTACTGTTTCTGAACCAAAGCTAATCTTCATACCGGAAACCGGACAGTATTTGTTCCAAATAGATTTTTTAGAATTGTTGGAATCAACAATTTTCTTTCTCTCACTTTTAAAGCTCTTAATCGCAAAACCGTTTTTTACCAAATTCACTTTCGCTTCATCAATACTGACTTCCTTTAATTTCATTCCACATAAAGGACAGTCACCCGGTTCATCGGAAATCACATTCCAATCCATTTGATCTTGGAAAATTTTACCGTCTTTATTAATATCAAGAAATTCAACTTCGATCGGCTCTTCTCTTACTATGGATTTTATACTATCCGGCATCTGACTCGGAGAACTCTTCATCATCTCAAGTCCAGAATGTTCCATTGAGTTCTTTACATAATTATTTTCTGACTGTCCGAAAACACTCGCATGAAAAACAACCATTGCTATAATTAGGACCACTATCTGGATAGTACTTTTTTTAGGATTATTCATTTTTACACTCGCATTTATTAAACAACGTTTTTTTCGCCGGTTCTAATTTTCAATGAACTATCGATAGTAGATATAAAAATCATTCCGTCACCACTGTTACCTGTATGACCATATTTTGCAATTACATCAGTGAGAATTTCGGTATCGGAATCATCACAAACTATTTCCAATTTTACAACGGTAGAATATTTTTCTACATATTCTATTGAAAAACTGAATGCATTTTTATCAGCCCATTCAGCCAATGCATTTGCATCGAGGACAGTCATTCCTTTAACACCGGCAGCTTCCAATTTTTCAATAACTATGTCTGCCTTTTCCTTTCTGATGTATGCTTTTATTTCTTTCATTATTTAACCTCATTTTTCATTACTGTTTTCAGTTATTAATTCCTTTACTTCTCTTTTCTTTATTATGTAGAAGATTGCAGGAAAGAGCGTTAGTATCAAAACAAAACTGACTATTATTCCGCCGACCATCGGGGCGGCTATACGTTTCATAACATCCGACCCAATTCCGCTTCCAATAATGATAGGAAATAAGCCGAGCATTGTAGTCATTGTAGTCATCATCATCGGTCTGATTCTTTGTACAGCGCCGTCGAAAATAGCATTTTTCAAATCGTTGGCAGATTTTATCCATTTATTGTTTAAGAATTTTTTGAAAGAAATATCGAGATAGAGCAGCATAACAACACCCATCTCGGCGCTGACGCCGAGCAGAGCTATAATACCGACCCAAACCGCAACACTAAAATTGAAATCTGCAAGGAACAAGTACCATATTGCCCCAACCAACGAAAACGGTAATGCAACCAGTACAATACCTGTTTTTATCATTGATTTTGTATTTAGATAAAGAAGGAAAATCACAACGAGCAAAGTTAACGGTACTACCATTGCCAATCGTTTGGATGATCTTTCCATATATTCGTATTGACCGCTCCAGATGAGTGAATACCCTGCAGGCAATTCTACATTCTCGTCAATAATTTTTTTTGCTTTTTCTACATAAGTGCCAACGTCAATGTTTTTCAGATCGATATATACCCAAGCATTCGGACGAGCATTTTCCGATTTAATAACAGGGGGACCCTTTTTAATTTGTAGATCTGCAACTTCAGATAAGGGAATATTTCCGCCTGAAGGTATGGGTACCAATACTCTATTTAGGGATTCTATATTATTACGGTAATCTCTTTGATATCTGAGATTGACCGGAAAGCGTTCCAATCCTTCAACTGTTCGAGTTACGTTCATACCGCCTATAGCCGACATAATTACATGTTGTACATCGTCCACAGTTAAGCCGTATCTTGCTATCGACTCGCGCTTAATATCGAAATCGACATAATTACCGCCGGCGGAACGTTCGGCAAATGCGGAACGAGTGCCAGGTATTGTTTGTGCAACTTCCTCTATTTCCTTACCTATTCTTTGAAGTACTTTCAAATCGGGCCCTGCTATTTTAATTCCCACCGGTGTTTTAATACCGGTAGAGAGCATATCGATTCTCGTTTTGATCGGCATCGTCCAAGCATTTGTTAAACCGGGGAATTGAATCGCTTCATTCATTTCATCGATTAGTTTATCGGGTGTCATTCCCTCCCGCCATTCTTCTTGCGGTTTAAGTTGTATTGTTGTTTCAATCATTGAGAGAGGAGCAGGATCAGTAGCTGTTTCGGCACGACCTATTTTCCCGAATACGGATTTAACTTCGGGAAATGTTTTGATTATTTTATCGGTTTGTTGAAGAACTTCGCGTGCTTTTGTAACCGAAATGCCCGGCAATGTTGTAGGCATATACAGCAGGTCGCCTTCGTACAACGGCGGCATAAACTCGGAACCGATTTTTTTGTAAGGAATAACGGTAACAACCAGAATAACAACCGCTGCGGCAATAACCCACCATCTTCGGTTTATAACGAAGTTTACGACGGGTTTATAAATCTTAATTAAAAATCTCGTAATCGGGTTATCTTCCTCTTTGCGCATTTTACCTCGAACAAAATAGCCTATAAGAACCGGAACAATGGTTATAGCTAATATTGCAGCACCTGCCATTGCATATGTTTTGGTATATGCAAGTGGTTTGAATAAACGTCCTTCCTGTTGTTCTAAGGTAAATACAGGTAAAAACGATACGGTAATTACGAGCAACGAATAAAAGATGGCAGGGCCTACTTCTTTCGAAGACTCGAGTATTACACGCCAGTGAGGCCATTGCTTTTCCTTAGGTCTATTTTGATTTCGCACCATATGGCTGTGGGCATTTTCAACCATAACAATTGATGCATCGACCATTGCCCCGATAGCAATTGCAATACCTCCTAAAGACATTATGTTGGCATTAATGCCCTGGTAATACATTATTATATACGAAGCAAGTACGGCTGTGGGAAGCGTGAATATTGCTACCAAGGAACTTCTTACATGAAGCAGGAAAAGTATAATTACAATTGCAACTATTATACTTTCTTCAATTAACGTAGTTTTTAAGTTATCTATTGCTGCATTAATTAAACCTGACCTATCGTATGCTGGTATTATCTTTACATCTTCCGGTAATGAACTTTGAAGTTCTTTTAATCTTTCCTTTACGCGGTTAATTACATCCAAGGCATTTTCACCGAACCGCATAACTATAATACCGCCGACGGTTTCACCTTCACCGTTCCATTCGGCTAAACCCCTCCTAAGTTCAGGACCAATATCCACATTACCGACATTTCTAATATATACCGGCGTACCTGAAACCATATCGTGACCGATTACAACATTCTCAAGGTCCTCAGCACTTTCAATGTAACCCAAGCCTCTTACCATAAACTCGGTTTCGCTCATCTCGAGTAATTTACCGCCGACGTCCTGGTTACTCTCCTTAATTGCCGTTTTTACTTTTCCTATCGGTATATTATAGGAAGCCAGTTTATTCGGATCGATATTTACCTGGTACTGTTTTACAAAACCGCCGATACTAGCAACCTCGGATACACCCGGCAGTGATGACAATTCATAACGCAGGAACCAATCTTGAATTGATCTTAATTCCTGTAAATCTCTTTTATCGGATTCAAGTACATACTGATAAACCCATCCTAACCCGGTTGCATCGGGACCTAACTGGGTTTTGGCATTTTCGGGAAGCTGCCCTTGAATACCGCTCAAATATTCAAGCACACGGCTTCTTGCCCAGTAAATGTCGGTACCGTCCTCAAAGATTATATATACCATTGAAAATCCGAAAAATGAATATCCGCGCACATCGATAGCATACGGTACGGATAACATTTTAGTTGTGAGCGGATAAGTAACCTGATCTTCAACTATACGGGGAGCTTGCCCGGGATACTCTGTAAATATAATTACCTGTACATCGCTTAAATCCGGTATTGCATCGACAGCAGTATTATTCAGCGCCCAATACCCTACCCCTATTATTACCAAGGTCATTAGTATGACCATAAATTTATTGTTAATCGACCATTCGATAACTTGTGCTAAAAATCCATCTTTCTGTTGTTCATTTGCTACCATTTAAACTCCGGGAGATTATTTTACTTTATAACCGTTCTCAATTAAATTCTTCTTTGCTTGATCAAGAGTAACTTCCTTTAAATACATTCCGCATACAGGGCATCTTCCTTCTTCATCGGAAATTACGTTCCAATCCATCATATCTTGATAAACTTTACCGTCTTTATTTTCATCAATTGCGGCGAGATCAATCGTACCTTCTCTTATTAATTCGGATTTTTCGGAATGTTCACCCATATCCATATTTTCATCACCAGGCATATCCACATTCTCATTCATGGAATCACTTTCATCCATTTTTAATCCCGTTGTATCGGTTAATTCTTTCGAACTTTGAAATTTAGTTACTGCCGAACGCAGATTGCTTTCCGAATCAATTAAGAATTGAGAATTAGTAACTACTCTTGTACCTTCGGTCAAACCATCGAGCACTTGATAGTAACCCTCGGCATACTGACCGAGTGTAACACTAGATGGTTTAAATTTTCCTTCACCTAATGCAACAATCACAATATCTTCTTTCCCGCTTCTGATAATACTTTGTTCGGGAACAGTTATTACGTTGGCTACTGTTTTACCCGCAATTTTAACAATTGCGTACATAGATGGTTTTAATTTTAAATCCCGGTTAGGAATATCTAATCTGACCTGAACCGTTCTAGTTTTGGGATCAACTGTCGGATAGATGAACGAAATCTTTGCGTAATATTTTTTACCGGGGAAATAGTTAAATGTAATTTCAGCAGGTGTACCGACGGAAATAAGAGGAAGTTCATTTTCATAAAGATCGGCTTTGAGCCACATATTTTTTAAATCTGCTATTTGAAAAAGAGTTTTGCCTGCCATTATTTTTTCACCTTCGTTAACATTCTTCTTCAATACTATTCCGTCGAAAGGGGCATATAACGTAAGAGTTCTTTTGACCTCTCCTTCTTCAAGCAGTTTGTTAATATCGGGTTCAGGAATGTCAAGCAGTCTTAATTTTCTCAAGCTGTTTTCCAAAAGCTGATTACCGCTTTTTTTAATCCGATCATCTCTGCTGTTTTCAACAGAACCTTTATATTTAATAGCTGTAAGAACTTCTTCCTGAGCGGAAACCAGTTCAGGCGAATATATTTCGAGCAGTTTTTCACCTTTTCTAACTTCCTGACCTGTATAATTTATATATAACTCATCAACCCAACCGGATACTTTAGTAGTTACAGCATATTCTTTTCTTTCGTCCGGAACAAGAACGCCGTTTGTATATATCTCTTTCTGTAAATCTCTTCTTCTCGCCACCACTGTTTGCAGATTCATTTGCTGCTGCAAAGCTCCGTCAATTTTCACAATACCAGCACCGCCTACTTCGTCTGCATAAACCGGTACCAAATCCATCCCCATTTTCGACTTACCGGGCTCATCGTAAATTTCGTTTGGGTCCATCGGTGCACGCCAGTAAAGTATTTCTCTTTCACCGCTTTCAGTTTTTCCGCCGACTTTATTTAACGGGACTAAATTCATTCCGCATATGGGGCAGTCGCCTGGTTCTTCTAAAATAATATCCGGGTGCATACCGCAAGTCCACAACTGTCCTTCTTCATCTTCATGAGCTTGTTCGGCAACAGCGCTGTCGGAAGTTAAAGTAGGGGCTAAGAAGTAAGTTCCTAGAATACCCACCAAAAGTGCAATAACTGCTACAAGAATAAATTTCAACTTCATTTGTATCTCCGTTTAGCTAAATTCAATTTTTATTTGATATTTGTACCGATTAAAAATTCCAAAATACTCAACTCTTTATAGTAATCGGCTCTGATATTATAAATTTCCGTTTCGACCTGTAATAGTTTATTTTGTGCATCAATTACATTAATAAAATCAATTTCACCTACCTGGTAAGCAGATAAAGCGGCGTTATACGCTTGTTGAGTTTGAGGCAATAAGCCGTTTTCAATTAATTCTTCTCTCTCTTTCAATTCTCTTAAAGTAGAAATTGAAGAACCGAATTTTTTAAATAACAATTGGCGGGCAGCTTCATATTGGTCCGCAAACATTTTTCCTTTTAGTTCGGCTTCTTCAACTGCGGCTGATTTCTTTCCTCCGTAATTTATAGGCAGTGAAATGCCGAACATGAAAGAAACAAAATCATTTAGGTCGGTACTCGTTTTTGCAATTTCGTCTCTTTGTGAATATTGTACAGCCAGGTTGAAGTTGGGATAAAATTCGTATTCGGCAAGTTTTTTCATCAACATGGATTGTTCTTCACGCAGTTTCACTCCTTTTAAATAGGGCCTGTATTCTCGCGCCAACGAATCAAGATAACTCACCGTAAAATTTTTAACTGCAATCTCGTTCAGTTCACTTGTTTTGATCTCGGCTTTGGAATCTTCCAGGATAAGTGCATTTATATTGGAAACAAGTGTTCTTTCCTTATTCTCAAGTTTTTTAATTTTGTCCTCGGTTCTTGTTATCTCTGCATGAACTTGGATTAAGTTTTGCTGGCTTGCTTTTGAAACTTCATATTTAGTTTCAACTACACTTGCAATGCTCTCTAATAATCTTTGCGATTCTTTAGTTAATTCAATAGTTGCCCGCACATTTGCAAGCTCGTAATAATTATTTGCAACATTCATTCTAATTTCATTCTCGGCATCATCAATTTCCTGCTGAATTATTTCAGAATCTTTACTTCTTACTTCACCTGAAGCTCCAAGTTTACCGGGAAACGGAACCATTTGACTCAAACCGACTATTTTTCCCGTCATCGGTTCTTGAGTAAACGAAAAACTTTTTGTCGGTAAATTAGCCAGCCCCAATGTTAAAATCGGGTCAGGCAAATTTGATACCTGCGGTACTACAGCTTTGGATGCCAATTGTTTATTTTGAAGCGCTTTTAATTTCGGGCTTACTTCAATTGCTTTTTCAATAAGATTTTGTAATTGCTGATCTCGATCTTGTGCAAATAAACTGATTTGAAAAAAAGCAGCGATGAATAGAAACAAAAGAATCGGTTTTCTCATACTTTTCATTTAATCCTTTTTACTTTTTTGGATTTTTTGAATTACAGTTACAACACCCACGATTATTAGCAGGTAAACTGTTATCCAGATGATATGTGAGTATTGTGCTTCCATAGTTGCACCTTTAATTCCAACTACTGTGCCATATGGAAATAATGGGTTTTAGGGTCTAAAAAAGGGGTTTTATGGATTAGATTTTTAAGATGTTTAAATATTATTAAGGAATTTAAATGCTGATGTGAAAGTATTCTCTAGCCGAAAAAGCTTTTTGTAAAGAAATAAATTAGAGAGAGCTGTCGATCAAGTAGTTACCTATACGGTGCAATAATTTTTTATGCCTTATTCGGGATATAGTCCCTATTTTACCAACTATAATTTTCGTAGGAATAACAGCCAGAAATGATAACCTATTATATATTCCTTGAGAATACCGCTATCTAGATAATCTTCATCTTGTTCGGAGATTAATTCATCAAAATTCTCAATCATCTGATGAATTTGCGAGCTAATACCACAAACCAGATAATCATTATAAGGTGCAGGAAGTTGCCGCAGCAAAAAAACCGGTCGTGTTTTTATTTTACCATCAGATTGAGGAAGATCAGTTAATACAACATTCCCTTCTTTCATTTTTTGTATTCCGGATTACGTTCTTTTATCATTACCTGAGAATATTGAGGTTATTCATCGGAATAAGCTCTACTCAATTGATTTGCAGAAACATTTAACCATTCACTTTCGTCTTCTGAATCATTAATAGAAGACAAAACCGTTACGAGCAATTTATGATTTGATTTTAATTCAAACGGAGCATCAAGAATTATGTTTTCACCATCATAGTGTGCCGGCAGAGTGATTAATTTTTTCATCGTATTCTCCCTCACTCCTTTTCATTTATAAAATTATTATACGATTTTTTCAAACATTTATCTGCTTTTTATTCTTTCCCTAACTTATAATTCTCAATCTTACTATAAAGAGTTGGGAGTGAGATACCGAGATTCTTCGCAGCTTTCGGTTTATCCCAGTTTAACTTTTCGAGGACCTTTTTGATGTGAATTTTTTCAACATCGTGAAGTGTATAATTTAATACTGAGTCAAACTCATAAGATTTATTATCGCTTTCATACAATAAAACATTTTCTTTTTGCAGCACATCCCCCTTTGACAAAACAACAGCCTGCATTAATGTATTTTCCAACTCGCGAACATTGCCGACCCATTCGTGGTTAATAAGCATATCCATCACCTGATCCGGTACTTTTACCACCGACTTATGAAGTTCCCTGTTTATTTTATTCAAAAAATGATTTACCAACAGAGGTATGTCTTCCCTACGTTCTCTTAACGGCGGCAAATTAATCGTAATAATTTTTAATCTATAAAATAGGTCTTCTCTAAATTTACCTTCTTCAACAAGTTTTTCGAGATTTTTGTTAGTCGCTGCCATAATTCTTGCTTTCATCGGAATTACAGTTTCACCGCCAACTTTTTCAAACTCTTTTTCCTGTAAAATTCTCAACAGCTTAACTTGTAAACTTGGGGATATTTCCGAAATTTCATCAAGAAAAATTGTGCCGTCACCCGCGAGTTCAAACTTCCCTTTTTTATCTTTCACCGATCCGGTGAATGCTCCTTTAACGTGACCGAACAGTTCACTTTCGAGAAGTGTTTCAGTCAACGCAGTACAATTAACCGGGATGAAAGGGGTATTTTTTGTTATGCCGCTGTAATGAATCGAACGTGCAACTAATTCTTTACCGGTTCCGCTTTCACCTTGAATTAAAACAGTAACCCGGCTGTCCGTTACCTGCCCGATCTTTTTGTAAATCTCTTTCATAATTTGAGATTTACCGATAAGGATATTTTTCAGTTCGTAGTCTTCGGCTTTTTCTTCGATGATTGTATCAAGTTTTTCACTCAATCTTTTGTTATCGAGCGCTCGTTTAATTATTATCTTAAGTCTGTCGGTATCGATTGGTTTTTCGATGAAATCGTAAGCGCCTTTCTGCATAGCTTCAACTGTTGTCTGCATTTCATCGAAAGCGGTTATCATTATGAAATGAATTGCCGGGTTAATTTCTTTAATTTTTTCAAGCGCCTCCAATCCCGTCATTTCCGGCATTTTATAATCGCAAATAACAATTTCGGGCAATTCTTCTTTAACTAACCGAATTCCTTTCACACCGTCTTCAGCGGAGACCGGATTATACCCTTGTCTCTTTAAGAACGCGGTCAAAGTTTCCCTTATTGATTGATCGTCGTCAATTACTAATATTTTTTCCATTACCCTTTTCGTTTAGTTCTAATTTTATATTGAATATTGTCCCCTCTTCCCCTGTAGCCACCAGTTCAATACAGCCGTTATGAAGTTCGATTATTTTTTTTGCTACCGCCAATCCTAATCCTGTGCCGGATGATTTTGTTGTATAAAACGGTTCGAATATTTTGTCCCGCATTTCTCCCGGTATACCTTTGCCGTTATCATTTAAGTTAATAGATATCCTTCCGTTATCGATGTTCGAATCGATAGTCAACTGCCCGTTATTTCCGGCTGATTCATATGAATTCAAAATCAAGTTCAAAAAAACTTGATGAAGTTTATCTCTATCACCAAAAACATTCACATTTTGAATATGATTTCTTATAATAAAATTTTTGTCGGAAAATTTATTCCCCACGCTTTGTATAATTTCATTAATTAAGTCGTGTATATCAAAAGAGACTTTATTCAATACCATTTGTTTAGCAAAGAGCAAAACTTCTTTTACCAGGTTATTCAGCCTGTTTATTTCCTTTTGAATAATGTTCATTGAGGTTCTGTCATCCTCACTTAACTTCAGGCTGTCGGCAAGCATCTCACTGTTCATTTTGATGGAAGTCAACGGAGTTTTTATCTCGTGTGTTAAAACAGCCGCCATTTTACCGAGAGCCGCAAGTTTTTCGGAGTGAGCCAACTGCGTTTCCAATTCTTTTATTTTTGTGATATCGATTGCGATTAAAAGATAACCTGCCGGTTCGGTTGAATTTACAATAAATGGTGATATGGATACTAAATAATTTTTTTGACCGTTGCTTGTATTAATTTTGATTTCGTCTTCCAGCTTATCCTTACCATTGAATATATTCAACAATTCTATAAGTTCACGCAGCTTTGGAATATTTTTAATCTTTTCAAAAATAATTTCATCGTATAGCTCGGTTTTATCAATACCAATTATGTTGGAAAACTCAGTATTGAGTTCAATCATTTTACCCGACAAATCCAGAACACAAATAGCAGCATTCGATTTTTCGAACGCATTTAAGAGCATTTGGATTTTTCCCTGTTTCAGTTCAATCTCTTCTCTATCTTTATTTAAAGTCTTGGACATATCATTAAAAGTTAAGGCTAATTTCCCAAGTTCATCATTAGAAGAGATGTCAACTTCCGTACCATAATTTCCTTTCTGGATCTCGGTAGTTTTTTCAATCAATTTATTCAATGGAATTGCAATAATCCGGGTGATCAAAAATGCCATTGCCGAGCTGACTATTATTCCCCCGAATAAACTCATAATAAAATAATGCTGCCATTGTTCGGCTGTTTGCAAATTGAATAGTATTCTGCCCAAAGGAATCTGCACCAAGAGAATAACAATAGGGACAATAATTACCGCGGCAAAGATAACTTTTTTATTGAGAGAGAAAGATTGTATTCTTGAAATAACTGCAGGGAAAAGATTAAACCGGGTAAGCGCTATTGTTGTAGTAAGTATAACACCTATAAAAAAAGCAAGCGGACTTATTTCCACCAAATAATAAAAACCAAGAATCCAAGGCAAATATAATCCAAATACAAAAGCAGTAAGATTTGTAATTATTAACCCGATAAGTACAATCAAAATCTGCCGTTTAATTAATTTGCTTTCCGATAATATTGCTTTTTTTGTAAGGAAATAAATACTAAGAAATAGCAGATTTACATACCAAATAAGATAACCGGCATAAAGTGAGCTATAGTGGGCTTCAAATATTTCAGAATGGGCATGAGAGGCTTCGACCATATCACCTGTCCATATCAAGACAATTATTAGAACTGAAGGAACAATCAGAAATAACTTCAGAAGTAAACCCATATCTTTTTTCGAATGGAAATAATACGAGAAAAAAGTAAGTACGAGTATGATCAAAAGTAAAAACGAATGACAGGACTGATCCAGTATAGTTACATCGCCGATCGGCATAATAATAAAATGCACAAAGTGGGATATCAAATAACCGATCACCAGAAGTAACGCAAGAATGTAAAGTTTACGCGATATATCTTCAACGCTTCTCGAATAAATAATATATATTATTCCAACTGCTGAAATTATTGTTGCAATCAAGAATACTGTATTAAAGAAAGGTATCATTTCAAAGTATGTTTTTTACTTATGATCAATTTAGTGTAATTAAATATTTTAAAAAAATTAAAAAACTTAAACAGTCCGCTGAATAATCACTCTAAAACAATATAAAAAAACTATTGTTCCTTTGGCACGGTTATTGGCATAAAACTTATTATAAGGAATATAAAAATTCTTAGAAAAATTAAATCAAATCATTTTCGGAAAAATTGAATAGTTATAATATGAGTGGTGAACAGAAATTTTATATAAACCCGGTTTGCAAAATGGAGGTTACCAAACCGGATAATGAAAACCTCCAATTGCTTGCAACTTCTTATAACGGGAAAATGTTTTATTTCTGCTCTCCATTTTGTACTGCAGCATTTCTCGATAATCCCGGAAGATATTTAGATAGAGGTAACACAAATGAAAATAGTCCCGAAAGAAATTCCGTATAAGGACAGAAGTGAGTTTTTGAGAGGATTTTTGATTCTAATGAAGCAGAATAAAAATGTAAGTGAATACGAACGGGAAATGGCAATGGTAATAGGTAAGTATTTTGGTTTCGATAAAGAATTTTGTAAAGACAGTATAAATTCTATTTTGGAAAATGAATACATTTCGGATGAACCACCACTGTTTTCCGATAATAAAATCGCTGAATATTTTGTTACAGAATCGTGCAATATTTTGAAACAATTACACCGCTTAACCGATAAAGAATTAAATTGGCTTTGGAAAACAGCCGACATTAACAAGTTGAAGAGTATTGAATTAGAATAAGTACAAAAATAAACAGAGGTAATATTATGTTTCACGACGGGTTTTTTATGGGCGGTATGTGGTTTGGATGGATATTTTGGATTGTAATTATCGGTTTAGTAGTTTATTTGATTATTAGGTTTACAAATCAAAGCGGCGGAACTTCAAATTATTCAAATGAAACTCCGTTGGATGTATTAAAAAAGCGATATGCACGCGGCGAGATCACAAAAGATGAATTTGAAAGTATGAAAAAGGACTTGCAATAATTCTCTTTATCAATTGGCTGATAATTATTAAGACATCTTTGGCAAAGATGTTATTACCTTAAAGGTTACTGTTTTCGAACCTTCAAGATAACTGTATTCTAACAATGGAAAGTAACATTGGAGGTCTAAATCAAGCGACCTTCAATGTTTGTGCGTAAGGTGAGTTATTATTTAAAATTATGAACAATGATAAGAAAACGGAAAAGATCAAACATCGGTACAATAGGGTCTCAAAATTATATGATCTTATTGAAAAACCGATAGAAAATATCTTTTCGAAGCATAGGGAAAAAATGCTTATAGACGCATATGGCAAAGTGTTGGAAGTGGGAGCCGGAACAGGTAAGAATTTTCAATATTACCCCGATAATGTTGAAGTTATTGCTATCGATTTTAGTCCGAAGATGGTTAAGATTGCATCGGAGAAAGCAAAAGATAATAATAATATAAAAGATGTTTTAGAAATGAATGCCGAGAATATGACTTTCGATGATAGTACTTTCGATACGGTTGTAACTTCATGTGTATTTTGTTCTGTTCCCGACCCTTTAAAAGGATTGAAAGAAATAAGAAGAGTATGCAAGAACGGAGGCAAAATTTTAATGCTCGAACATGTTAAAAGCAATAAACCGGTTCTTGCCCCGTTTATGGATATATTAAATCCCATTCCTCTTCATCTATACGGTGCAAATATTAATCGCAATACTATCGATAATCTTCACAAAACCGGCTTCACAAACATATCAGCGAAAGATCTATGGCTCGATATTCTGAAACTAATTGTAATAACAAATAATAAATAGAAAAATATGAAAAACTTAAAAGTAAGTAGAAAAAATTTTCTGAAATTTACCGGTGGATCAACCGCTCTTTTATTTTTACCAAATTTATTTCTTAATTCTTGCGAAAATGATGCCGAACCAGACCGGAAAGCAGACCCAAACTTTACCCCCGATGTTGAGATTGAGTTAACAGCTCATGAAGATAAAGTATCAATATTACCGGGCAAAAAGACAAAAGTGTGGAAGTATTCCGGTTCGGTTATAAAAGGAAGAAAGAATGCACTGCAAATTTTAGATGACAATTATTTAGGTCCGATTTTCAGTGTAAATGAAGGTGAAAAGATAAGAGTAATCTTCAAAAACGATGTTGATGAAATATCAATAATTCATTGGCATGGTTTGCACGTTCCTCACGAAATGGACGGTCATCCTAAATATGTAATCGAAAAAGGTGAACAATATGTTTATGAGTTTGAAGTTAAAAATCGAGCCGGTACATATTGGTTTCACCCGCATCCGCACGAGCTTACCGGGCCGCAGGTCTACAGTGGTTTAGCCGGTCTATTTATCATTTCCGACAATGAGGAAAAGAAATTAAATCTTCCTTCCGGCGATGATGATATTCCAATCATCATTCAGGACAGAACATTTGATGACGACAATCAACTCGTTTATCTAAATTCTCCTATGGATAGAATGATGGGGTTTCTCGGGAATGAAATTATTGTTAACGGTAAAAAGAATTATACACTTAATCTTGATACAAAATCTTATAGACTGCGGCTGCTCAATGGTTCGAACTCAAGAATATATAAACTAGCCTGGAGTGACGGTACACCTTTTACAGTGATAGGAACCGACGGAGGTTTATTTGAGAAACCTATGCAAAAAGATTCCTTGACATTCGGACCTGCAGAAAGATTTGACATCATTGCCGACTTCTCGAATAAAGAACCCGGCGATGAAATTAAATTGGTTAGCCTCTCTTTCCCTTCAACAATATCAGGTATGGGAGGAATGGGCGGTATGATGGGAAGAGGCATGATGGGCGGAAATGACAATACTTCTCTTGAAATGGGCTCAAGACTCAATCTTCTTTCTATAAATATAAAGAACAGAGTAGATAGAAAATTTAATCTTCCCTCCAGGCTTTCAACTTTAGAAAGATCGAACCCTCAAGATGCGGTTAATTTCGACAACCCCCGCAAATTTGTTTTCGGTATGGGCGGTCATATGCGGTGGACAATTAACAATAAAACTTTTGAAATGACGGAAGTTGCAGATTGGGAGAAAGTAAAATTAAATACTTCTGAAGTTTGGGAGTTTGTAAATGGTGGCGGCGGCAGAGGTATGATGGGTGGCATGATGCAGATGCCTCACCCTGTTCATATTCACGGTTTGCAATTCAAAATAATCGAACGGATCAATGACGGTGGATTTGATGAAACATTCGATTCATTCAAAGACGGTTTTGTTGACGAAGGATGGAAAGATAGTTTTTTACTATTACCCGGAACCAGAGTTAAAGTTTTACTAAGATTTGAAGATTTTACAGGAATGTACTTATATCACTGCCATAATTTAGAACATGAAGATATGGGAATGATGAGAAACTATTTAGTCAAATAAGTCTGTATATTCAGAAAATTTTGAATCACGCTAAAATTATTTTCTTGAAAATTAATAGATAAATTCTGAGGATCATAATGGTTAGTCATAACAATAGCAAACCGAAACATAATCACCAAGAGAACAATCACAACCACAAAATTCATAGTAGTCATAATAATCATGAAAATCGGGAAGAACACGAAAACCATAATCATCATGATCATCATAAAATGATGGTGGAAGATTTCAAAAAACGTTTTTGGATTTCACTAATTGTTTCAGTTCCCATATTGCTTCTCGCTCCCCTTATTCAGAAGTTTATCGGTTTAAAGAATACATTTAATTTTATCGGGGATCTGTATCTACTTTTTGCTTTATCATCTTTTGTGTTTTTCTACGGTGGTCACCCTTTTTTAAAAGGGCTTTTTGAGGAATTAAAAAAGAAACAACCCGGTATGATGACTTTGATAGCTCTTGCTATTTCTGTTGCATATTTTTACAGCGCTGCGGTTGTCTTTGGCGTAAAAGGCGAAGTGTTTTTCTGGGAACTGGCAACGCTTATCGATATTATGCTTCTCGGTCATTGGATTGAAATGCGTTCAGTTATGGGCGCTTCCAAAGCATTGGAAGAACTCGCCAAACTTATGCCCTATGAAGCTCATCTAATTAAGCATAACGGTGATGTTATCGATGTATCCGTAACCGAACTAAAAAACGAAGATAAACTGCTTATCAAACCGGGTGAAAAAATTCCGGCAGACGGAAGAATTATTGAAGGTAAAACATCCGTAAATGAAGCAATGATTACCGGCGAATCAAAGCCGGTTTCAAAAGGCGAAGGCGATGAAGTAATTGGCGGTTCAATTAACGGCGAAGGCTCGTTAAAAATTGTTGTAGAAAAAACCGGTGATGAGACTTTCCTTTCTCAAGTTGTTAAGATGGTTCAAGAGGCACAAGAGAGTAAATCGAAAACTCAGAACCTTGCTAACAAAGCTGCTTTTTGGCTTACAATAATCGCAATATCCGCCGGAGCGGTAACTATGTTCTCATGGCTTATGTTTACCGGGCAGAATTTTAATTTTGCGCTTACTCGAACCGTAACGGTTATGGTTATTACCTGTCCTCATGCCCTTGGTCTGGCAATCCCGTTAGTTGTGGCTGTGTCAACCGCACTTTCCGCCAAACACGGACTATTAATAAGAAACCGTACTGCTTTTGAAAATGCTCGGAATATTCAAGCAATTATTTTTGATAAAACCGGAACACTTACAAAAGGAGAATTTGGTGTGACCGATACAATTCTTTTTGATAATAATATTGATGAAAAAGAGGCATTGAAATTAGCTGCAACTGTGGAATCGGAATCCGAACATCCGATAGCCGCAGGCATAGTTAGTTCTTCTAATGAGACAAACAAAGAGAAGTATGAGTTAAAAGATTTTAATTCAATTCCAGGCAAAGGCGCCGAAGGAAAAGTAAACGGGAAAGATATAAAAGTTGTTAGTCCCGGCTACTTAAAAGAAAACAATATTAAAGTCGAGGACGAGGAAAAAATAAATAAACTTTCAGGTGAAGGAAAAACAGTCGTTTATCTTTTGGTAAATGATAAATTAACCGCAGCATTTGCTCTCGCAGATATTATCCGTGATGAATCCAAAGAAGCAATTAAGCAGTTAAAAGAAATGGAAATTAGACCGATGATGCTTACAGGCGATAACAAGCAGGTTGCTAAATGGGTTGCTGATGAACTTGGTCTTGACGATTATTTCGCGGAAGTGCTGCCGGATAAAAAATCTGAAAAAATTAAAGAGGTACAGAGTCGAGGAATGGTTGTGGCAATGACCGGTGACGGAGTAAATGATGCCCCTGCCCTTGCTCAGGCCGATGTGGGAATTGCAATCGGCGCCGGTACAGATGTGGCTGTTGAAACCGCAGATATTATACTTGTTAGAAGCAATCCGAAAGATGTAGTTTCTCTTATTAAATTTGCAAAGGCGACTTACAACAAAATGATCCAAAACCTAATTTGGGCTACCGGTTATAACACATTTGCAATACCTTTAGCAGCCGGAGTTTTATTTTCTTATGGTATTGTTCTTAGTCCGGCTGTAGGGGCTGTCTTAATGTCATTGAGTACCGTTATAGTTGCAATAAATGCAAAACTTTTAAAAGTATAAAAGGAATCTCACATGCTTTATTACATCATAAAAGTATTGCTTTCTTCCATTATCATTGTAATAATTTCGGAAGTTTCCAAAAAGAGTTCTTTACTAGGCGGAATCTTTGCCTCTCTTCCGCTTGTGTCTATATTGGGAATAATCTGGCTTTACATCGACACCCAAAACACTCAACAAATAATTGAGCTTTCAAGGAGTATCTTTTGGCTGGTTCTTCCTTCTTTAACTCTTTTTATTTTATTGCCTATTCTTCTTACAAACGGAGTCAATTTTTATTTGGCGCTGTCTATTTCACTTATAGTGATGGTGGTATTTTACTATTTGACTGTTTTTATCTTGGGTAAGATTGGAATACAAGTATAAATAAAAAGGGACGTTTGCGCGTCCCTTTTCTTTTTCTTATTCTTTTTCCGCTTCGGTTTTACAAGTACTTATACCAAGCGGATAGTATAAAGCACATCTGCCAACTAATGCCGTTAATATTAAAACTATCCCAACAATTAAACCGATAATACCAAGGGTTGTTTCGATATAAAGAATTCCCAAAATTCCGAGAACAACCCCCAAAACTAATCTTACAACCTTATCAGTTGTGCCGACATTTTTTTTCATGCTGCCTCCTCTTATGTTAATTATTTGATGACAACAACTCGCAAAGGATTCTTAATTAAACCCGTATTTCGAAAAATGCGAAATTACCGAAATAATTGCTGCTAATGCGTTTGCATAACTTAAATATTTACCGAATTTACCAAAATCATAATTAGGAAGTAAAGCTCTTCTTTTACTTAGGTAGTCATTCATCTGTAATTTCAATTCAGATAAACTTTTAGACTGTGAACCCGGATGAAAAGAATCCTTTTCGAAAATCAATCCGCCTAATTTTATACTATAATTCCTTTGACCCAAAAATAATTTGTGGGAATTTAGAAAAGGATTTAATTTCAACTTGTAAAAAGAAGTATCCGAATTAACCGGCGATGATTTGATTGGTAAGTTGTCCTTTTGAGTTTGTGCGAATAAATTCGGACAAACCGAAAACGATATTAATATTAAAAAATAATTAATTATCTTAAACATAAATTTCAATAAGTTTTCTAAAGAAATTAACTAATTACCAATTAATTTGCAGTACTAATTGAAATGGCTAAGAAAAATACCGATTGCTCACAGAGGTCTCCATAATTCTTCAGATAGACCGGAAAACTCATATGCCGCTTTTGATTATGCTGTCGAAAATAACTTTCCAATCGAATTAGATTTGCAAATTACTGCCGATGAGAAACTTATTGTTTTTCATGATGAAAATTTATCCCGTATGACCGGTGTTGAACAAAATGTTAACACAGCAAAATTAGAAGAAATAAAAAAACTAAGACTGTTAAACTCCAACCAAACAATACCATTATTCTGCGAACTTCTCGAACACATTAACGGTAACGTTCCTCTCTTAATTGAAATAAAAAATTTTGCACGTCCAAACAGTTTCGAGGAAAAGGTAATATCGGACTTGAAAAATTATAAAGGTGAATTTGCTCTGCAGTCTTTTAATCCGCTTACCATAAGATGGCTCAAGCTAAATGCACCGCATATTATCCGCGGTCAAATTTCATCACGATTCAGAGGTTTACCGGTTCCGCTACATTACAAATATATTTTGAGAAACTTGACACTTAATTTTACTTCCAAACCTCATTTTATAAATTACAATATTGATGATCTCCCGCATCTTCCGGTTGAACTTTATCGTAATTACGGCATACCTATATTAGCATGGACCGTGAAAACTCCTCAGCAAATTAAAAAAGCAAATGACCTTTGCGATAATTTTGTTTTTGAAAATTTGGACCCCTCCGAACTTGTAAAATTTTTATGAAAGTTGAATCCTTTTTCAATTCCCAACATCATACTCACTAAAATTCACAAAAAAAATGGAGTAGCAGTAATGACCGAGCATTTAACTAAACAAACTTTCCTCGAAAAAGTTTTTAATTATGAAAAAAACCAAGAGTGGAACTATCAAGGTGAATTGCCTTGTATTATAGATTTTTATGCAGACTGGTGTCAGCCTTGTAAAATGGTAGCACCTGTGCTTGAAGAATTATCGGAAGAATATAAAGGTAAAATAAACGTATATAAAATCGATACCGAAGCAGAACAAGAATTAGCGGCTGTATTTGGTATTAGAAGTATACCCTCATTATTATTCTGTCCTAAAGGCGACAAACCGCAAATGGCACAAGGCGCACTTCCTAAGGACGCACTTAAAGATGCCATCGAAAACGTTTTATTAAAAGAAGAGACTGTTAACTAAGCTTCTTCTTGTTTGGGGAAAGAAAAACCTCGGCTACGGTCGGGGTTTTTTTTTTACTACTCACGGGAAATTATTAACTTTGATGAATTTTAATAAGCCGAGTAGAAAAAATATGTCTATTAAAAAACTTGCAGTCCTCCCCATTTTCATTTTATCATTATTCTCTACCATTGTTGCTCAAAGTGAGGAAAATGAAAAAACCATACTTTCATCCATTGTAAGTCAGTTAGAAGATATTAACATCGCCGGTCAATGGTTTATCGGATATCAGTCAAGTGATATTAATAATACAAAAAGTAATGAGTTCCTCCTTAAAAGAGGCTATATAACCTTCGAAAAAAAATTTGCCGAAAACTTCATAGGAAGAATTACTCAGGATATTTCAGTTGACCAAGAAGGCGACGGCGAGGGAGATGTTGAATTAAGACTTAAATACGGCTACTTGCGGTTTAATAGCGGTAATTTTTTCATTTTTACGGATTCTTTTGTTGAGTTTGGGCTTGTTCACAGACCTTGGATTGATTTTGAGCAAAAAGTTAATCGTTACAGAGTACAAGGCCCTATGTTCCTTGATAGAAATGATATTCTGAGTTCTGCAGATTACGGCGTTACTGCCACAACTCTTTTGGGAGGAAAAGTCAATAATGATTTCCAAAGGAATATCAACAAAAACTATCCGGGTAAATTTGGGAGTATGACTTTAGGTGTTTACAATGGCGGCGGTTACCACGCTATCGAAAGGAACCAAAACAAAATTTTTGAAGGAAGATTGTCTCTACGTCCGTTTCCGGAGATTATTACGGGACTTCAATTTACTTACGCCAAAGTATTAGGCAAAGGTAATTTAGAAATATCTCCAGATTTCAATCTAGATTTAGGAGCTGTTTCTTACGAAGATGAAATCTTTTCATTTCTAATTTCATATATGAAAGGTGAAGGTGATCAATCTGGTAAATTATACAATAGTTTTAACAAGTCTGTACAAATAGAAGGATTTTCAATTTTTGGTGAGGTAAAAATTGATTTTCTTACTGCGAGTCTTTTCGGCAGATATGATTTTTTTGATTATGGGATTGTCGAAAAAAGAACTATTGCCGGGATTGCTTATCATTTTTTGGGGGAGAATAAAATTATCATCGATTACGACTTAAATACATACGATAATAACTCACTCCCGGATGAAAATGTACTCGAATTTGCAGTTGAATTGCGATTTTAGCAAAAAAAACCTTTTTTTTTGATTTAATCCCTTCGTTTTAATCTAAGGTATAACTTTTACACTTGCTTTTTTTAATATTTCAATTAGCTTATAAAATTAAATGTATTAAATAAAAAGACAAAATTTTCTGTTTCATTTTATGACAATAATTATATATATTAGTTGTTTTGAGTTTTTGAAAATTCTGCGAAATTCCCTCAAAAAATATTCGGAACAAAGGTAAAATCAGATTGTTTCAACCCAATTAGATAATTTATAATAAACTAAATCTCTAACTCAAAAATTGGAGAGGTAAGCTTGAAAATTACGAAGCAATTCACGAACAGAGAATCAAAATCATTAGACCAGTACTTACAAGAAATAGGAAAAGTCGACCTGCTAACTCCCGATGAAGAAATAGAACTTGCCATAAAAATAAAAAAAGGCGATGAAAAAGCGCTGGAAAAGTTAGTTAAAGCTAATTTAAGATTCGTTGTTAGTGTTGCAAAACAATATCAAAATCAAGGTCTGCCCCTTGTCGATTTAATTAATGAGGGTAACTTAGGTTTAATAAAAGCAGGTAAAAGATTTGATGAAACTCGTGGATTTAAATTTATCTCCTACGCTGTATGGTGGATTCGTCAATCGATTATGCAAGCAATTGCCGAACAGTCCAGAATTGTTCGTCTTCCGCTAAACAGGGTTGGCGCTCTAACTAAAGTAGGTAAAACTGCCAGTAAATTGGAACAAGATTATGAGCGAAATGCGAGTCCCGAAGAAATTGCTAAAGAACTTGATATGGATGTTGAAGAAGTTGCAGCTGCAATGCAGATGGCGGGCAGACATATTTCGATGGATGCTCCATTCTCACAAAGTGATGATGGTAAAAACAGTTTACTTGATGTATTAGCAAATACTGAGCAGCCAAATCCTGATCATTCGTTAAATGATGAATCACTCAAAAATGATATCGAAAGAGCGCTTTCCACTCTAACTGAACGTGAAGCGGAAGTTGTTAAATTATATTTCGGTTTGAATTCTGAACATCCGGCAACTTTAGAAGAGATTGGTGAAAGACTAAATCTTACGCGCGAAAGAGTGCGTCAGATAAAAGAAAAAGCTTTACAGCGTTTGCGCCATGCATCACGAAGTAAAGCTCTTAAGGCTTATTTAGGATAAATAAAATTAACCCCGACTCCAGTCGGGGTTTTTTTATTACCTCTTTTTCAATATTGTTTTAGTTTCTTCAAGCAATTCTTCAACCCTCTTCTTCCCCTCTTCAACAATTTCTTCAGCCTTATCTCGGCTTTGTTTGGCGTAAGCAACCGCATCATCAATAAACTCATCGGATTTTCTTTGAATTCTTTTTCGAGTTCTCTTACCGCTATCGGGAGCATAAAGAATTCCAAGTACTGACCCAATAACTGCGCCTAAAATTAAACCACTCGCGAAAAATCCCAAATTTCCATTTTCTCTTTCCATAATTCCTCCTTACTTTATTTGAATAAATTTAACCTGCGTGCAACTTCGGCAGCACAATTTGATATTACTTTTCCCGTTTCAGGATCATTGGTTGCGTTGTCATAAGTCTCGGCTAATTTCTTCAATGTTTGGTAAACAAAAATGTTCATATCATCAACGAGCATGTTCTTCGTCCAAAGATCAATTCCAAGTGTGTTTTTTGTTTTATTATCCCATAAAGAAATTAACATAGCTTCACACTCTTTTGTCCCTTCAACATCAGCATCCGTTGCATCCCATTCGATTTGTGATGGCATTCGATCTTCGTCAAGAGTTATTCTAAAATTTATTTCAGCTTTTCGTTTCATTGAACACCCGTGTTAATGTTTAGACTAATATTCTGTATAAATACAAATTTTTTCGATAAAGTGTCAATTAATTTCTCTTAATTGGAAATAGATTTACTCTCATTATATTTTCATTTTTTATATATTGTTTCACAAAATAAATCCCCAGTGAGTTATGAAAAACTTGGAGTTGTACTTTAATAAATTCAGAGACAACATTGTAGGAATCGATCAAAAATTCCAATCACCTTACGGTGAACAAAAGCTTATTTATGCTGATTGGATTGCCAGCGGTAGATTGTACAAACCGATTGAAGAAAAACTTATTAACGATTTCTACCCCAATGTGGGCAACACGCATTCCGAATCCAGTTTTACAGGTACTGCAATGACTTATGCTTATCATCATGCACAAAAATTAATCAAAAAGCATGTCAATGCCGCAATTAATGACGTAATAATCACTCAAGGCACCGGAATGACCGGAATGGTAAATAAACTTCAAAGAATACTGGGATTGCGTGTTTGTGAACAGCTTGAAGCTTATTTAAATTTTCCTAGAGAAGATAAACCGGTTGTTTTCATTACGCATATGGAGCATCATTCTAACCATACTTCTTGGTTAGAAACTATTTGTGATGTCGTAATTATTGAACCGGATGAGAGAAGCTACATCGATTTAAACCACTTAGAAGAGCAACTCGAAGTTTATAAAGATAGAAAACTCAAAATCGGATCATTCACTGCCGCTTCCAATGTTACCGGCGTACAAACCGATTATCATAAAATGGCAAAAATCATGCATCAAAATGGTGGATTTTGTTTTGTAGATTTTGCCGCAGCCGCACCTTACGTTGATATCAATATGCATCCGGATGATCCGGAAGAGAAACTTGATGGAATTTTCTTTTCACCTCATAAGTTTTTGGGCGGACCCGGGACAACAGGAGTTTTAATTTTCGATTCTTCTCTCTATAAAAGAAAAATACCCGATCACCCTGGCGGAGGAACGGTAGATTGGACTAACCCCTGGGGTGAACATAAGTATGTTAATGATATTGAAGCGCGAGAAGACGGTGGTACTCCAGGATTCCTTCAAACAATTAAAGCTGCATTGACAATTAAATTAAAAGAAGAAATGGGAACCGAAAATATTCTTGAGCGTGAACATGAGTTGCTTAAAATTGCGTTTGAGGAATTTCATAAAATGCCGAGTGTTCATATACTCGCCCCGGAGTTTGAAGACAGACTTGGTGTGATTTCATTTTATGTTGAAGACATTCACTATAATTTGATGGTCAAATTGTTAAACGATCGCTTTGGTATTCAAGTTAGAGGCGGATGTTCTTGTGCAGGTACTTATGGTCACTATCTCCTCCACGTAGACCCAACTCGCTCGAAAAGAATAACCGATAAAATTAACGAAGGCGATCTTTCCGAAAAACCGGGATGGGTTCGTTTGTCTCTGCATCCAACAATGACCGATGATGAATTGTACTTTATATTAAATGCAATCAAAGAGATAATCTTAAACATTGATGAATGGGAAACAGATTATACTTATTCTTCAAAAACTAATGAATACTATCATATCTCAGGAAACAATCAGCATAAGGTTATTGAGAAGTGGTTTGAGCTGTAGGTTTTGATTATGGGGCTAAAGCCCAAATGTTTTTGTGGTTTTAGTTGTCCGTCGCTTAAAAGCGACGGCAATAATGAAGAGAGATTTTGGTTTTTATTTCCGTCCACTTCAGTGGACGGATGAAAAGACAAGCTAGGAAAAGGGCTTTAGCCAAATCAAATATTTTATTTGTGCCAGGAAATTTAATTCTTGACAAACAATAAAATAATTCTCTATCTTTGCAGTCAACATGAAGACGAATAAAAACAAATATTTCGGTTTTGCTTGGGCTTGGTTTTGGTTTAATAGAAACTGCGGGACTCCTGTGTAAAACTGAGCATATAAAAATTTTAAGAACCCTTCTCAGTCAAGCACTGGGAAGGGTTTTTTGTTATATGGGTAATAATTTTAATAAAGAATTAAAATACGTTCTAAATTTTGTGAGCTCAATATAAATTACAAACAAGGAACTCAATCCCTTATCCCCCTTCTCTTTGAAAGAGAAGGGGAACAAAAGGGGGATGAGTTATGAGGAAAGCTGATTAAAAGTAAGTTGTTTATTTTTTTGTGCTTGTTTATCAATCATCACTTACTCATAAAAGTTGTTTGAGTCAGATATAGTTTGGATATAAAATGACATTTGAAGAATTCAAAATACTTTCACAAAAACATAATGTAATTCCGGTTTACAAAAGAATTACAGCTGATTTACTCACACCGGTATTGGCATATATAAAACTGCGTTCTTTAAGCGATTCATCTTTCCTACTTGAATCTGTTGAAGGCATAGGGAGACTTGCGCGATATTCATTCATCGGTAAAAATCCGTATCAAATTATTACAAACGAAGGGAATGAATTAACTATTACAACCGAAAACAAAATAGAATCATGCAAAGAAAACATTCTCGATTATTTACAGTCGCTAATAAGAAAATATAACTGCGCTAAGATTGATGACTTACCCGATTTCAGCGGCGGGATTGTCGGCTATTTCGGTTATGAAAATATTGCGTTGATCGAAGATGTGTTAAACTTCACAGGCAAAAAAGATTTTGACTCACCCGATTCGATTTTTGGAATCTATAGAAATATTGTTGCTTTCGATCATTATAAACATCAGATAATTCTAATCTGTAATGTTTTCGTTGAAGATAATTCCAACATCGAACAATTATTCGAAGAAGCTAATCAAGAAATTGAGCTTCTTCATAAACAATTAATAAGAACGGTGGATTATTACGAATCTTTCAAAATAAAGAAAGAATCGAATTTCGAAGAAGGCAAATCGGAATTCGAAAAATTAGTAACCAAAGCAAAAGAAAACATTTACAACGGTGATGTATTTCAAATAGTATTATCAAAGAGATTCAATGCAGAGTACGAAGGTGATTTACTGAACGTTTATCGCGCACTCAGGATCATCAATCCTTCACCTTATATGTATTATATGGAATTCCCCGATTCAAAAGTAGTTATCGGAACTTCACCGGAAGATTTATTAAAAGTAAAAAACAGAACAGCAGAAATTTTACCAATCGCCGGTACACGCAAACGAGGTAAAAATACCGAAGAAGATATCGCATTGGAAAAAGATTTGCTCTCCGATCCGAAAGAAATTGCAGAGCATACTATGTTGGTTGATTTAGCAAGAAATGATTTGGGAAGAGTCTGCGATTTCGGTTCAATAAAAATTACAGAAAATATGAAAGTAAACCGATTCTCTCACGTTATGCATATTGTTTCAAGAGTTGCGGGTGAATTACAAAAAGATAAAGATTGTATCGATGCACTCAAAGCAAGCTTTCCCGCAGGAACAGTTACGGGCGCACCGAAAATTCGAGCAATGCAACTGATAAACGAATATGAAAATTTAATTCGCAATGTCTATGCCGGTGCAGTCGGCTACATCGATTTTAACGGAAACTTAGATTTATGTATCGCAATCAGAACTCTGTTTTCAAAAGGGTCAAAAATATACTGGCAAGCAGGTGCGGGAATTGTTGCCGACAGCATTCCCGAAAATGAATTTTATGAGATTCAAAATAAATCAGCCGCATTAAAAAAAGCATTAAAGTTTGCAGAGGATTTGGATGAAGATATTAGTAATAGATAATTACGATTCATTTACGTTCAATCTCGTTCAGCTTATCGGAAGTTTTACGAAAGATATTCTCGTAAAACGAAATGATAAGACTACTGTTGCTGAGATACGAAAAATGAATATTGATAAAATCGTAATCTCCCCCGGACCCGGCAAACCGGAAGATTCAAAAGTTTCTCTCGATGTAATAAAAGAATTAGGAAAAGATATTCCAATACTCGGTGTTTGTCTCGGTCATCAAGCAATCGGAATTACATTCGGCGGTGAAGTAACTAATGCACCGACTTTGATGCACGGTAAAACATCAACAATTATTCACGACAATCAAGGTATTTATAAAAACATCCCGCAGAATTTCGAAGCGGGTCGTTATCATTCACTCGCAATAAAAAATCATTCACTATCAGATGAAATAATAATAACTTCCCATACAAGTGATAATGTAATAATGGGAATTCGACATAAAGAATACCCGATAGAAGGAATTCAATTTCACCCAGAATCGGTTTTAACTCCACAAGGTAATAATCTAATTAAAAATTGGTTGGAACTATGAAAGCAGAATTAGAAAAAGTAATTGAAGGACATAACTTAACATTCGATGAAGCTTACCAAGTTATGTATTCGATAATGAGCGGCAACGAGAACAATTCAAGAATTGCATCACTGCTTACCGCGCTTAAAATAAAAGGTGAAACTTCCGAAGAAGTAGCCGGATTTGTTAAAGCAATGCGAGAAAAAGTCATTAAGATAAAATGTGAAAACGAAAGAGTGATAGATGTTTGCGGCACGGGCGGCGACGGTTCCGGAACATTTAATATTTCCACAGCTGTTTCATTTGTAGTCGCCGGAGCTGGAGTAAGTGTTGCAAAACACGGCAACCGTTCCATCTCAAGCAGAAGCGGAAGTTCCGATGTACTTCACGAACTCGGTGTTGATGTTCAATTAAATCCGGAGCTATCCGAAAAAGCATTGAATGAAATCGGGATCGCATTTTTGTTTGCACCTCTTTATCACCCTGCTATGAAACACGTCGCACCGATAAGAAAAGAATTAGAGTTCCGCTCAATCTTCAACATACTTGGTCCGCTTACAAATCCTGCCGGAGTTAAGCGTCAGTTGATAGGAACTTTCAACGATGATGTTGCCCGTTTAATGACTGATGCAATCAGATTATTAGAAATGGAAAAAGTTGCATTTCTCTGCACAAGCAATCGTTTTGATGAAATCACTTTAACCGATACAACAAAAGTGTATGAAGTCAATCACGACAACTCGATGTACTTTTATACATTGACAAACGAAAACTTCGGTTATCCGAAAGCAACCCTTGAACAGCTCCAAGGAGGTTCGGCTAAAGAGAATGCAGAAATTATTTTCAAAGTATTTACTGGTGAAACTGATGGTGCTGCATATGAAGTCGTTGTTGCAAATGCGGCAATGGCGTTGAAAACCTCAGGAGTTTCAGATGACCTTATTGAATGCAAAGAAATAGCCGAAGAATCAATAAAATCCGGAGCTACTTTGAAAAAATTAAACGAATTAAAAGAGTTTGGTGAAAAACATAAATGACAATTCTTGATGAAATAGTTGAAGTAAAAAAAGAAGAAGTGAATAAACTTCGGAAGGAATTTACACTCTCTCGTTTTTCAGATTTCCAATTTTTTGAAAGCGATACGTTGAGTTTATATAAAAACATTTCATCCGATAATAATCTTTCTATCATTGCCGAGATAAAGAAAGCGAGCCCGTCAAAAGGAATTATCCGAGATAAATTTAATCATCTAGATACTGCAAAAATCTATTTCGAAAATGCAGTGTGTGGCATTTCCGTTTTGACCGACAAAAACTTTTTCAAAGGTTCGATTGAATACTTAAACGATATTGCAAAAATTAAAACCGCTCCCCTTCTCCGAAAAGATTTTATAATTGATGAATATCAAGTATACGAAGCAAAAGCAAACGGTGCTGATGTTATTCTTTTGATTTGTGAAATTTTATCCCCAACACAAGTTAAAGAATTAACACATGCTGCAAGTGAATTGGATTTAGAAGTGCTGCTCGAACTTCATTCTGAAAAACAGCTTAGCAAAGTTGATTTTGAATTGCATAAAATTGTTGGGATCAACAATCGCGATCTAAAAACTTTTGAAGTTGACATCAATAATTCAATCGACATATCAAAACATATTCCAAGAAATGTTTGTGTTGTCGGAGAAAGCGGATTTAGTGATAAAGCTTCAGTCGACAAAGTTAAGAATGAGAAAATCGATGCTCTCTTAGTCGGCGAACATTTTATGCGCGCAAAGAATATTTCTGATGAACTCAAAAAATTCAAAGAATGGTGTCATCGTGAAAGTTAAAGTATGCGGTATCACAAATATAGACGATGCAAAACTTTGCGTCGACTGCGGTGCGGATGCACTTGGCTTTATTTTTTATAGAGAAAGTAAAAGATACATAGAGCCGGATAAAGCCAAGATGATAATTGATTCACTCCCCTTTTTTGTATTCAAGGTTGGTGTATTTGTAAATGAAAAAGTTGATAGAGTTAATCAAATAGCCCAAGAGTTAAACCTCAACGCAGTTCAGCTTCACGGTGATGAAAGTTTGGATTACTGTAGAAAAATAAATTACCCGGTTATTAAAGCAATCCGAGTTGATGAGAAATTGAATGAAAACCTTAAAAAATATTCAGACTTTACAATTCTGCTGGACTCAAAAGATCAGAAAGAATACGGTGGTACAGGACAAAAGTTTAATTGGGATCTCATACCGGAAAGTTCAAGAAGTAAAATCATTTTAGCCGGCGGAGTTTCGGAAGAAAATATCAATGAAATTTATAACAGCATTAAACCACATGCAGTTGATCTTTCTTCATCGCTTGAAAAAGAACCGGGAATAAAGGATCACGGAAAAGTAAAATCATTTTTCAGAAAAATTAACTATTTGAATAAATGGAACGCAGTAGCTAAGGATTGACACAGATAATTTTATAGTCATTTAACTTGTATTATTGCCGTCCACTTCAGTGGACGGAGGAATAGCAGCAATACTAATAAGGACTTTAGTCCCATCTTAAGTCCTAAATGGGGCTAAAGCCCAGAGAAATGTAGGAAACCATATCCCCCGACTTAAAAGTCGGGGCAAATTGAGATAATTCAGCATCATTGAATAAAATTGTCATCTGTATTTTTTAAAAGAAATAATTATCTGGTCATTAACAAACTAAGGAAATTTCAATGTTAGTCGTAATGGATTTAGATGCACCGCGTGAGGATATAGAAAAAGTAAAATCAAAAATCATATCAATGAATTGTACTCCACACGAAATTCCGGGTGCGACCAAACTTGCAATCGGTATCACCGGTCCAACAAGTAAATTAAAAAAAGAGGATTTCCAATTGATGCCTTCGGTTGAAGATGTTGTTAGAGTAACTAAAAAATATAAACTCGTCTCTCGAATGATGAAGAGCGAAGATACAATTATTGATTTCGGTGATAACTCAATCGGCGGGAAACAGTTGCAAATCATCGCCGGACCCTGTTCAGTAGAATCACGTGATCAGATTTTTGAAATTGCAGAGATACTGAAGAATATGGGCATCAACTTTTTGCGTGCAGGCGCATACAAACCTCGTTCAAGTCCTTATTCTTTTCAAGGATTGAAGGAAGAGGGATTAAAATATCTCGATGAAGTTAAAAAAGAATTCGACTTAAAAATCGTTACCGAACTTTTAAATCAACATACCGTGGATGCTGTTGCGGAAGTTGCCGATATCATTCAAATAGGTGCTAGAAATATGCAGAATTTCACGCTGCTTGAAGAAGCAGGCAAAACACAAAAACCGATTCTACTTAAACGCGGAATGTCTGCAACTGTTGAGGATTTGCTTTTAAGTGCTGAGTACATCATCTCACAAAACAATTACAATATTATTTTATGCGAACGCGGAATTAGAACATTCGAAACAGCAACACGCAATACGCTTGATTTAAATGCAGTTCCGGTTCTTAAAAAAGAAAGTCATCTACCCGTTTTCGTCGATCCCTCTCACGGTGTTGGAATATGGGATAAGATTCCTCCGATGGCTTTAGCTTCAGTTGCTGCCGGTGCGGATGGATTGATTATCGAAGTTCATCAACGACCCGATGAAGCTTTATCGGATGGTTATCAATCGCTTGACCCGAAAAGATTTAAATCATTACTCGAAAAGATGAAAGAACTCGCACCTATTGTCGGTAAGGAGTTAATATAATGAATGAAGGAAAAACAAAATATACTTTCCCGAATGAAAAGGGAAAGTTCGGAGTTTACGGAGGAAAGTACGTTCCCGAAACTTTGATGACCGCTTTATACGAATTGGAAAACACTTACAAAGAATTACGAACGGACGAAAACTTTTTAGCAGAGTTGAGAGATATTCAGAGAGATTACAACGGTCGTCCAACTCCCCTTACTTATGCAAAAAGATTAACCGAACATTTCGGCAAGGGTAAAATTTATTTGAAACGTGAAGACCTTTGTCATACCGGTGCACATAAATTAAATAACGCAATCGGACAAATTCTTTTAGCAAAGAAGTTAGGCAAGAAGAGAATAATTGCAGAAACCGGAGCTGGGCAACACGGTGTTGCAACAGCTACAGTCTGTGCAAAGTTCGGATTGCAATGTGTCGTTTATATGGGTGAAGTTGATGTTGAGCGCCAAAGTTTAAATGTGTTTAGAATGAAATTGCTCGGTGCAGAAGTTCGAACCGTTATGTCGGGAAGCAGAACATTGAAAGATGCAACTAACGAGGCAATCAGAGATTGGGTGACTAACGTACACGATACGCATTACATAATCGGTTCCGTTGTCGGTCCGCATCCATATCCGATGATCGTACGTGATTTTCAATCCGTTATCGGCGAAGAAACAAAACAACAGTTGCAAGAAAAAGAAAATAGTTTACCGACTCACATTCTTGCTTGTGTCGGCGGCGGCTCAAATGCAATTGGTATTTTTTATCCTTTTTTAAATAATGAATCGGTCAAATTAATCGGTGTAGAAGCCGAAGGTTATGGAATTAATTCCGGTAAACATTGCGCAACGCTGACTGTCGGCTCTCCTGGAATTTTTCAAGGAATGCAGACCTATCTTCTACAAGATGAAAACGGACAGATTTATGAAGTTCATTCTATTTCAGCCGGATTAGATTATCCCGGTGTCGGTCCCGAACACGCATTATTAAAGGATATAAAACGTGCAGAATATTATTCCGTTACAGACGAAGAAGCGCTCGAGGGAATTAAACTGTTGACGAAAACCGAAGGAATCCTTCCCGCTTTAGAAACCGCTCACGCTGTCGCTTACTTAAATGAGTTAATGCCTAAAACAAATAATGATGATATTGTTGTTGTAAACATAAGCGGTCGCGGCGATAAGGATATCAATACCATTATGAAAAATATCGGTGAAGAGAAATGATAAGAGAAACTATTGTAAAGATTAATGAAAATGCTCAAAAAGCATTATCAATTTATTTAACAGCCGGTTATCCGAAAGTTGATACTTTTTTAGATTTAGTTTGCGAAGTGTACGATGCTGGTGCAGATATAATTGAACTCGGAATTCCTTTCAGTGATCCGCTTGCAGATGGACCTGTAATTCAAAAATCTTCCGAAACAGCTTTGGTAAATGGAGTTTCACTTAGCTCAACACTTGAGATGACGGCAAAAATAAAAGAACGAGTTGATAAACCGATAATACTTATGGGTTACGCAAATCCAATTATGCGATATGGAATTGATAAATTCATTTGCGAGGCTAAAGATGCCAAAGTCGATGGATTAATTATACCGGATATACCGCTGGAAGAATACAAAGATTTCTTTACAGATAAGTTCAAAGATTTTGAAGTAACTCTGCTTACAACTCCAACCTCTTCGAAAGAGCGAATCAAAAAGATAGATGAATTAAGTTCGGGATTTGTTTACTGTGTTAGTGTAACCGGAACAACCGGCGTTCGAAATAATTTTGGAGATGAAGTAAAACAAAACCTCGAAAGAACTTACAACATCATTTATAAAAACAAAATGATGCTTGGGTTCGGGATTTCATCTCCGGAAAATATTAATGAGTATAAAGATTACACAGATGGCTTTATTGTCGGAAGCGCTGTGATTAAATCACTTGGTGAAGATGATGAGAAGTTTACAAAAACATTAAAATTGATAGGTGAACTTTCTGCGGCTTGTAAAGAAGATACTCGTCCGTAGAGCTCTACAAATAAGAATATAGTACTTCCCCGGTTTGTAAAATTTCTTTTACAAATGGATTGGATTGATCAAATTCTGAGTTAAGAAAAGGATGTGGTTCAATATTTTCATAGAATTCTCTTGCATATTTCATAAGTACTAAACGAGTATTAAATCTATCCCCTAAAAATTCCTTCAACACAACTGCAACATCAATATCACTATACTCATCTTGTTCATTTTGGGCATACGAGCCAAATAAGAATATTTTTTCTACCGGCAATCCTGCTTGAATAAGATTCTCGTAATATTTTTTAACTATTTTTTTTATTTCTTCACTTGTTCTAACAGCCATAATCGTAATTTTTTTATTTGATTTATATGTTCAGAGGTAAATTTATAATCACATTTTTTATAAAATTCATTTTTATAATCGGGATACCGGGCTTCTATGTTGAAAGATGTAATCACATCCAAAAGATTTTTTTGAACTTCATCTAATTTTAGAAGAGCCACATCAGCTAATTTATTCAGGTTGTGAATCTTCGGTACTACTTCTTGATCTCTCTTTACAATCAATGCCTTCAATAATTTTTCTATCACCAAGTGACCAATGAAAAGCGACCACACATAGTCTTTTGATTCAAATAGATTATTCATCGCTTTGTAATCAATTTCGGATGCCTCAAGCCAATATTTAATGAGTTCTTCTTTGTTCATAATCGAAACTTATTTCAAATATACCTACTATTCATTAATGTAGCAATCAAGTTCTAAGTTTGAAAAGATTCACAAATCGACAAGCACTCAAATAGTTTATTATTTCTATTTCTTCTCATAAAAGGAAAACTAAAAAGATTTGCTCGAATCTTTTACATAACATTATTACTTCTTATGTCTATTCTCTAATTCCGAGATTACATCGTTGAGCGATATTTCTTTTTGATTCAACATAACAAGTAAGTGATAAAGCAAGTCGGCTGTTTCATTTATAATCTCTTTACGATCATTGTTCTTAGCTGCAATAACTGTTTCAACTGCTTCTTCGCCGACTTTTTGGATTATTCTATTCTCACCGGATTGAAAAAGTTTTGTTGTATAAGAATTCTCGAGAAGTTTTTCTCTTCTATCTTTTATAAGATTATCTAAATACTTAAGGAATTTGTAATTCTCTTTCTCTATCCCGAAACATGAGTATTGATCTAAGTGACATGTGTTACCTTGTGGATTTGCTGAAATTAAAAGTGTGTCATTATCGCAGTCGAGCTTAATATTAACCAAGTTCAAATAGTTACCGGATGTTTCACCTTTTGTCCACAATCTTTCCTTTGATCTGCTATAAAACGTAACTTTCTTTTCATTGATTGTTTTCTGAACAGCTTCTTTATTCATAAATCCTAGCATTAGAACTTGTCCGGTAAAATTATCGGTTACTATCGCCGGGACAAGTCCGTTCATCTTATCAAAATCAATTTTGTTTATATTAATCATTAAATCCTCTCCCATATTCTATTTAACTTCTTTGCGTCTTCGCGCCTTCGCGGTTACATGTTAATTTGAATTTAACGCGAAGAAGCTAAGACACAGAGTAACAATCAAAGTCTAACTTCCACTCCGTTTTCTTTTAAATATTTTTTTAATTCGCTAATCTCTAATTCTCGATAGTGAAAAAGACTTGCAGCCAGGCATGCATCAACTTCAGCAGTTTTAAATGCATCAAGAAAATGTTCTTTCGTCCCGGCTCCGCCCGAAGCAATAACCGGAATCGAAACAATTTTATTTAACTTTGATAAAAACTCCAAATCGTAACCACTCTTTGTTCCGTCTTTATCCATTGAAGTCAGAAGAATCTCTCCTGCCCCTCTTTCAAATACTTCAGTGCACCAAGTAAATCCCTTAAGTTCAGTTTCTTCTCTTCCGCCTTTAACGAATACTTTGTAGATATCATTAACTTTCTTAACATCGATTGCAGCAACTATTGCTTGACTGCCGAACCGTCTCGAAGCTTCATTAATTAAATCTGGATTTATAACTATAGAAGTATTTAATGAAACTTTATCCGCTCCGGCTTTTAACAATAAATCAATATCATTCAATTCAGTAATCCCGCCGCCAACGGTAAAAGGAATACGAATTACCTTTGCAACATCTTTCACCAAATCGATCAGTATTTTTCTTTTATCGGATGAGGCTGTTATATCAAGGAAAACAAGTTCGTCCGCACCTTCACGGTAATATCTTTCTGCAAGTTCAACAGCAGAGCCGGCATCTCGAAGATTTACAAAGTTTGTTCCTTTTACAACACGACCATCTTTTACATCGAGACATGGTATTATTCTCTTGCTAAGCAAACTGTGATAACTCCTCTAATGTTATTTTGTTTTCGTAAAATGCTTTACCGACAACCGCATACTTTAAACCAAGTTTTTTAAGTTTCACTAAATCATTAAACTGACTTACCCCGCCGGATGCGATCAAATCGACACCCGGATATTTGTTCATTAGTTCTTTGTATAAATTGAAACTCGGACCTTGGAGCATTCCGTCTTTGCTGATATCGGTGCAAAGAAAGGATTTGATTTTTTCCTTCTGCCATTTTTCAATATACTCGTCAATCGTTATATCTGTTGATTCAGTCCAGCCGCCGATTTTTATTTCATTATTAAGAACATCAGCCGCGAAGATAAATTTAGATCTGTCAAAAGCATCGATAACTTTTTTAACTTCTATTTCATTATTGACTGTAACCGAACCTAAAATGATGTAATCAACACCAACTTTGATTAACAATTTTACATCATCTTCACTTCTAACGCCGCCGCCAAATTGTATTTCGATTTCATACTCATTTTTTATTTTTCTTAACAATTCCAAACATGTAAAAGAACCGGTTTTGGATGCATCTAAATCTACAATGTGAATCCTCTTAAAACCTGCGGTATGGAATTGCCTTACAAGCTGCAGGGGGTCATCCGGATATTGCTTCACAGAATTAAAATCACCCTTGGTTAATCTAACAGCTTTATTGCTGATTATATCTATGGCTGGAATGACTAACATAATTCTATAAAATTCCTTAAGAGTTTTAGACCAGCTTCTCCCGACTTTTCCGGATGGAATTGGACACCATAAAAATTGTCTTTTTCCAAAGCAGAACAAAATTCAATGTCATGTTTAGTTGTGGCTATTGTTGAATCATTTTTAGCTATATAATATGAATGAGCAAAGTAAAAGTAAGTTTTGTCGGCAATGTTATTAAACAATTTACTATCTTTAATAATACTTACATTGTTCCAGCCCATGTGAGGGACTTTCACCTTTGTTTCATCAAACTTTTTTGCTTCTGCATCTACTACACCAAGACAAGATACATTACCTTCTTCCGATCTATCACATAAAATGTGCATACCAAGACAAATACCTAACATCGGTTTTTTAATAACCCGTAATAGAGAAAACAGATTCAACAAGTGTAACTTTTTAACAGCCGAAGATGCTTCACCAACTCCGGGAAATATAATTTTATCGGCTTTACTAATTTCGATTTCACGGTTGGTAATTATATGTTTAACATCAAGTTCTTCAAGTGCATTGGAAACCGAAGCAGTATTGCCGGCGCCATATTCAATTAATGCTATCATAATTTTCCTTTTGTTGTTGGGAGATTATTTTCACTTCTCTCATCGAACCGCACTGCTTCATTAAGCGATTTGGCGAATGATTTAAAGATTGCTTCAATTTTATGATGATCATTTTTGCCCGAAGCTTTAATAAATATATTTGATTTCATTCCAATCGTTAATCCTCTAAAGAACTCTTCAACTAATTCTGTAGGAAATTCACCGACTTTTTCGCGAGCAAAACTAACTCTGAAATTGAGATAAGGTCTTCCGCTCAAATCAATTGCTGTTTGTGCAATTGAATCGTCCATTGGCAGCATAAATCCAAAACGCTTAATACCCTTTTTATCGCCTAACGCTTTAACTAAACATTCACCTAATGTAATTCCCGTATCTTCAACTGTATGATGGAAATCAACCTTCAAATCACCTTTAACAAAAATCATCATATCAATGTTTGAATGCTTGCTTAACTGCTCGAGCATGTGATCAAAAAATCCGATGCCGGTATTTATTTTATAATTACCCGAACCGTCAAGATTGAGTTTGATTTTTACACTAGTTTCATTTGTATTCCGATCGTGCTGAGCTGATCTAACTTTAGATAGTACAAATTCAATTGCATCGGATATGTTTTTATTTCTTCTTTTCTTACCGACCAGTATTTGCTTACTCTTTACTTTTTGACTTTTTTTATCAGTTATAAAATAATTTATTTGATAATCCTTTGTACTTTCCGATTCAAAATTAATTCCTTCCAGTTCCAATATTCTATGAATAATCGGGTCCGATAAGGTCGGTGTTGGGTAAAGTGAAATTTTTACTCCACGAGCTTGTAATTTTTTCAAAGAACTAATCATTCCTTTAGAAAGATCTGAATGAAGATTTAATAAACTTTTATTTACTATTATTCTCATCATAACACAATCCGCAATTCTTTAATAAATTTTTGATTTTGGTCATGAGTTCCAACTGTGACTCTTAAACATCCTTTCAAATTCTTTTGATTCGATCTATTTCTGATTATTACACCTTTTTGAATCAAATTATTATATACCTCATCAGCATTATCGACTTTAAATAAAATAAAGTTTGCATCAGAAGGATAGACAAGTCTAACACCTTTTATTGAATTTAATTCTGTTGAAAGATAGTCTCTTTCATTTTTTATCTTTTCTAAGATATCATTTTTTTGATCAATCCTACTCAATGATTTAAGAACAATATTTTCAGTCAATTTATTAATGTTGTAAGGAGATTTAATATTCATCAACAACTTTACAATAAATGAATCTGCAACTGCAAAACCGAAACGAGCTCCGGCTAATCCCCATGCTTTAGAAAAGGTTCTGAGCAAAACTACGTTCGAATATTTATTTATTTCATCAAGCAATTCTCTCTCATCATAAAAGTCGATGTAAGCTTGGTCAACTACCACAATGCCATTAAAGTTTTCAGCAAGACGAATGATATCATTTTTGTAGATGATGTTTGCAGTTGGATTATTGGGTGAACAGATAAAAATAATTTTTACCGAATTGGATTCTTGCTGAAGAAATTTATCAACGTTAATTTGAAAATAATCATTTAATTCAAAAGACAGAGTTTCCACACCTTGGATATCGCATACTACTTTATACATACCGTAAGTTGGTTCAAAGACAGCCGCTTGGTCCTTTCCCGGTTCGCAGAAAATTCGAACTAACAAATCTATTATTTCATCTGAACCGACACCGCAGAAAATATTCTCCGCATCAATACTTAAATAATCTGCTAAAGCATTTCGTAATTTTCTTTGAGTTGGATCTGGATAACGATTGATATTCAAATCGTCTTCTTCAATAACAGAACCGAATGCATTCTCATTTGCATCGAGCAAAATACCGCTCAAGTACTGACTTCTTGCTGATGTGTAGGGCTTAAGTTTTAATATATTTTCACGAACAAGTGACTTGATCTTATCCATTTAATCTAACCTCCACTGCATTTGAGTGAGCTTTCAGTCCTTCTGCATTTGCCAAATCCATCACTGTTTTACCTAAACTTTGCAATCCTTCTTGTGATATTTCTTGATAAGTAATCCCTTTCATAAATGAAAGCAAATTTACCCCGCTGTAAGTTTTAGCGTAGCCGTATGTGGGAAGTGAATGATTTGTACCCGACGCATAATCGCCAACACTTTCGGGAGAATAGTTGCCTAAAAAGACAGAGCCGGCATTTTGTATCTTCGGTAAATATTTTTTTGAATCTTTTATTTGTAGTATCAAATGTTCCGGAGCATAATCATTACTGAATTCAATTGCCTCTTCGATTGTATTACTCTTAATCAGCAATGAATTTTTCAATGCCTTTTTTGCTATTTCTTTTCGAGGCAGCTGACTCAACTGTTCTACAATCTCAGCTTCGATTTTTCCCAAAAGGTCATATTTAGTTGATAATAAAATCACTTGAGAATCAGTACCGTGTTCAGCTTGAGAAAGCAAGTCTGCAGCGGCGAATTTAGGATTTGCCGTTTCATCGGCAATAACGAGTACTTCACTTGGCCCGGCAGGCATGTCTATCGAACATCCCTCCGGATCAATACTAATTAAACTCTTCGCAGCAGTAACATATTGATTACCCGGACCAAAAATTTTATCTACTTTTTTAATTTTATCCACCCCGTACGCCATTAATCCAATAGCCTGTGCACCGCCGATTTTATAAAATTCGGTAATTCCGAGAATATTAGCCGTATACAAGAGTTCATTTGAAAGTTTTCCGTTTGAAGCAGGAGAGCAAACAACTATTCTTTTACAACCGGCAATTTGAGCGGGAACCGCAAGCATTAATAGAGTCGAGAAAAGAGGAGCGGTGCCGCCTGGAATATAAAGTCCCACATCTTCAATTGGGCGATATGCTCTTCCGCATTTAACTCCCTTCATTGTTTCTATTTCATAATCGGTAGGAATTTGCTCTTTATGAAATTTAATTATGTTTTTAAGCGACGTTTGAATTGCTTCTTTTAATCCCGATTCAACTTTCCCGGAAGCTTCCAGCATCTCGGTTTCTTTAACTATAATGTTTCCGTCGTTAAGACCATCAAATTTTTCGGCATAATTAAGTACTGCTTTGAATCCGTTGGCTTTAATATCATCAAGAATCGGTTGAACTGTTTTTATTGTTTCCGAAAAATTTATTTCGGGACGTTTAATTAGTAAAGAGTAATCTTCTTTAGATATTTCACTTAAATTTATTTTTTTCATAGTATCATGTTCTCTATTGGTAAAAGTAAAATTCCGGTTGCTCCGGCTTCTTTTAATTCACTCACAATTGACCAAAATTTTTGCTGTGGTATTACTGCATGAACGGCAACTAAGTTTTCTTCGGCAAGAGGCACAACAGTCGGACTTTTAAGCGAGGGAATGATTTTTTGAATTTTCGGAAGTGAATCTTTGGAAACATTCATCATCAAATATTTCGAATGTTTTGCCAATAATACAGAATCGACTCTTGCTTTGAATTCTTCAAGTAGATTCTGTTTTTCCGTATTAAAATTCTTATTCTTTATTAATACCGCTTCAGAATCAAAAACCGAAAATGATTTTTTTAGTTTATTAAATTTGAGTGTATTTCCGGTTGAAACTATATCACAGATATAATCTGCTACTCCAAGTGAAGGCGCTATTTCTACGGAGCCGCTGATTTCAATTATTTTCGAGTTGAGTGAATGCTTGTCCAGAAATTTCTTTAAAAGCTTAGGATGAGAGGTGGCGATTTTTTTATTGTTCAATGCAGATACATCATCAATCTCCTCTTCTTCGGGAATACCAATCATTAGTTTGCATTTCCCAAACCCTAGTTTTTTGATAATCTCAGCGTTTACACCTCGTTCAATAAGAACATTCTCACCAACTATTCCAACATCGGCAACACCGTCTTGCACATATTCGGGAATATCATCGTCACGCAAGAAAAGTATATCCAGCTTGAAGTTTCTTGCCGAAACGAACAATCTTTCGGAATAATTCTCAATTTCAAATCCGCACGACTTTAACAAGTCAAGAGATTTTTCGGACAATCGTCCTTTTTTCTGAATAGCTAATTTTAGATTTCCGTTCAATTTAATTCTCCTTTAAAACTAAAAAACCCCGGCATACGCGCCAGGGCTTTAATGATCAATTGTAATTTTTTATTTAAATCACACCGGCGCTTTCATAAGAAAGATTAAATGATGATGAGCGTGATGTAATGTTAAATTTATTTTCATTTCTATTTTGTAAAATATTACTCTCAAATATAACTAAATAAATTTTTGTGTCAAGTTTTATATCTGAATTAGTAATTTCTAGCATACCTGTCCAAAATGTTTTT
>NPIE01000826.1_pt1 | contig 68265 bp, 56 predicted proteins | sample 8637661 | NCBI WGS metagenome assembly NPIE01 (sample SAMN07420842, study PRJNA396082) | bioreactor metagenome | isolation source: sample BA12 brine-fed electro-methanogenic bioreactor BA | place: Japan: Kochi | collected 2016-12-09 | reverse complement strand
TTGAACGAAGTGAAAGAGCACCTTGAGGTGCGGCAAGTAACAAGCCCTTATAGGGCTAGGTCAAGCAACCCGCTATGCGGGTGGTCTTGACTTAGCGACCGGCTTCGATCTGGCGGAGGGCTGCGGACAGGTGGGCCAGCACGTCCCGCGCGGTGACGCTGCGCGGCGTGCCGGCGGCCTGGCGGGCCAGCCGCCCGGCCAGGCCATGCACGTAGCCGCCGGCCACCGCCGCCGCAAAGGGCGCGCAGCCCTGCGCCAGCAGGCTCACAATCGCGCCGGCGAGTACATCACCTGTCCCGGCGGTGGCGAGCGCCGGTTCCGCAAACGGCAGCACCGCCGCCCGTCCGTCCGGCGCGGTCACCACGGTGAATGCCCCCTTCAGCAGCACGACACAGCCCCATTCGGCGGCTTTTTCGCGGGCCAGCGTCAGCCGTTGAGCGTTCACCTCGTCGCGGCTCAGGCCGGTGAGGCGCGCCATCTCGCCGGGGTGGGGCGTGAGGATTGTGTTCGCGGGCAGATGCTCCCACCACGCCTCGATCTCACTGAGCAGGTTCAGACCGTCCGCGTCGATGATCAGCGGCGGGAGGTTAGCTGCTGCCTGTGATTCGGCGGGCTGCCCCGCGAAGGACGGCGCGAAGCCGATGCGCTGGTGGCGGGCCGCTTCCTGCTCGCGGGCCAGCAGGCGCGTGAGGAAATGGCGGGTGGTTTCTTCCCGGCCCCAGCCCGGCCCCAGCAGCATGGCGCTGTACCCCCCGGCTTCCTCAAGGATGAGTTTGGCGGCAGGCTCGGCGATGGCCCCCAGGTCATGCGGGAGCAGCAGCCAGGTCGCCTCCGGGACCTGGGCCGCCAGCACCGGGGTGATGATCTGCGGGGCGGCCACCGTGACCAGGCCCGCGCCCACCCGGTACGCGGCTTCCGCGGCCAGTGCTGCCGCGCCGGTGTAATTCAGCGAGCCGGTGACGTTCAGCGCCTTGCCAAACGTGCCTTTGTGCGCGTCCGGCGGGGTGGCGGGCAGCAGGGCGGCAATTTCAGCCGCCGCCGGCAGGGTCAGCGGCACATCGGTCAGGCTGCGCAGGTCGGCGGGCAGGCCAATCGACGCCACGTGCAGCGTGCCACAGGCCGCGGCGCCGGGGTAGAGCACCTGCCCGATCTTGGCCGCGGCGAACGTGACCGTTTCGTCGGCGTGGATCGTGTGCTCATCCAGCGCGCCGGTATCGCAGTCCAGGCCGCTGGGACAGTCCACGGCCACCACGTACGGCCGCCGGGAGGGCGAAGGGGCTGGCGCATCCGGCGTGATATAGAGCCCGACGGGCGCTGTGCGGGCGTCCAGCCGGGCGGCCTGGATTGCCGTGTTGACCGCCTGCATGATCGCTGCCAGGCTGCCCGTGATCGGCAGCGTCAGGCCGATGCCCAGGATGCCATCGAGGATCACATCCGCGCTGGCGACAAGCGCCGTCAGCGTTTCCAGCTGCGGGTCAGCCTCCGCGCTGACTACGGGCAGTCCGACGGCCTGCACAGCGGCGAAGTTGGGGTCGTCAGCGCCGCGAGGTTTGGTCAGGTAGAACTGCACCGCATGCGGGCTTTCCGCGGCGATGAGCCGCCCGGCGACGAGGGCATCCCCGCCGTTGTTGCCGGATCCCACCAGCACCACGATCCGGCGGGCTGGCTCCCCGGTCAGGCGATCCAGCACGCGGGTTGCCAGCGCGCGCCCGGCGTTGCCCATCATGGTGGCGTAGCTCACGCCGCTGGCGTCACCTTCCTGCTCAATCGCCCGCATCTGTTCCACAGTGACAATTCTGATCATAGGGCTTCATCCATCCTGAATAGTGCGTTACGGACTGGCCTGATTATACCGTTTCGTCGTGCAGCCTGGCCCAGGGATACCCGGCCGCCTGATACCACGCCAGGGTGCGGCGCGCACCCTCCGTGAAGGGGGTGGGCGTGAAGTTCAGGGCCTGGCGCGCTTTGCGGTTGGAGGTGTTCCAGTCGTTGAAGACATAGGTGCGCAGATTGATCGGGTAGTATGGCTCTTTCCCGGTGAGGTGCGAGAGGCGGGTCCACAGGTGGGCCAGCAGGAGCATCCCGGCGGCCGGGGCGTTGATGCGGCGGGATGTGATCCCGGCCAGCTCGCTCACGATGCGGTTGATCGCGTTGTGGGTCAGCGGATCGCCGCAGACGTTGTAGATCTCGCCCGCTGCCCCCAGGGTCAGGGCCTGTGCCGCCGCCGCTGCCATGTCTTCGATAAAGGTCGAGAAGATGATCCGCCGCCCGCCGTGTACCTTGATCAGCAGCCCTTTGAGCGGATCCTCGAAGAACAGGCGGTTGAAGGCGTAGTGACCGTGTGGCCCGTAGAACGCGCCTGGGCGCAGGATCACGGCGTTCAGGCTGTGGCGTGCCGCCGCCCGCCAGACCAACTGCTCCCCGGCGAGCTTGCTGCGCTGGTACGGCGTGGCCGGGCAGGGCGGGTGATTCTCGTCAATGATCAGGCCGGGCGTGGGGTTGCCGATCACGGCGATGGTGGAGATATGCACCAGGCGCTCTACCCCGTTGTGGCGGGCGGCATCGATAACGTGCTGCGTGCCTTCCACATTCACCCGGTAGAAGGCGGATTCGCCCCCCCACATGCGAAACAGCCCGCCGGCGTGGATCACATGCGTGCAGCCCGCCATCCCGACAAGCAGGCTGTACGGGTCTTCCAGCGCGCCAGGGAAAACCTCGATCTGCCGGGCGTAACGCGCCAGCCAGGGATGCTGCGTGGGCTGGCGCACCAGCAGGCGCACGCGGTGGCCCTGCCGGATGAGCAGGGGGACCAGATTCCTGCCGAGAAAGCCGGTTCCTCCGGTGACGAAAATATGCATACAGGTTTCTGCCTTCTGGCCTGTGAAAACGGGCGCGGGGTGTGAGGATCAGGCTGAGCCGGTGGTCAGCGGTCGTGAACAGCCGTCCAGATGCTTTTCCGCAGTTCCTTGGGGCCGACGGGTTTGACCAGGTAATCATGCACCCGGGCCACCGTCAGGGCGAAGACCTGATCGGCGGGGGAGCCCACCGCGCTGACGATGATCACAGGGATGGCGGCCAGCGCCTGGTTGGCGCGCATCCGGGCCAGGATCTGCCACGCATGCGCATCCGGCAGAACAAGCTCCATGATGACCAGATCGGGCTCCAGATCCTCGATCATGTGCAGCGCTTCCTGCCCGCTGGTCAGCGGGACGAATTCCGCGCCCAGGGCGGCGATGACCTCGGCTGTTGCGGCCAGGAAGTCCTCATCCTGGTCAATGCCGACAATCGTCCGCCGCCCACCGCTGATTTTGCGCGTCTGGCTGGCGATCAGGCTGTCGAGATCCAGGACATCCACCTGATCCAGGTCTTCGCCGGGCGGATGGCTGCTGGCTTTGTATTCCACAAAAGCCACGGCCGCGTCCTGGAGTAAATCCGAGGCCGCCCGCCGCAAGGCATTGTAGGCGTTTTCGGCGTCGGCCAGGCGGGCGAAGGGCTGGCCTTCGCGGTTCATGATCGCCACGATCTCGCCCTGTTCATGGGCGCTGTACTGGGCATCCAGCCCCAGCTCACGCAGATGCTGCCGGACAGCTTCCAGGTGTTCGACAGGCAGGGTAGTGCTGAGGTAGTAGTGGCGCGCTCGCCCATCGCTGTCTTCCCGCACGGTGAAGCGCTCGAAGCGCTCGCCTTCTGGCAGGGGATACAGCCAGACGTAGGAGCGATCGTAGCCGGCCACCCGGCCCGCGTCACGCAGCCGGTCAAGCTCAGGATCGGTGATGGCGTGCCCATAGAGCCTGTCCTCGAAAGGCAGGATCCGCCCGGAGAAGATATCCTGCACATGGTCGTTTTCCCACTGAACCACGAACGTGCCATCGTTCAGCACAAAGACCAGGTGGCGAACAATCGGGGTGCCATCATCAGTGTGATGGGTCATAGCGCCTGGCTGGCTCCATCGTCGTGCAAGCGCACGGGTACAGGCAGGGGGGCTTCCCTGCTACAGCTCAACAAAATAACTCTCCGCCGCCCGGTCAATGAGATCTTTGGTCAGGCGGGGCGGGCGATCCAGGTAGCGGGCAATATCCACAAGCTGGTCAAGCAGGTCGCGCGGATGCACGGAACGCAGATTGCGATCCTTCTTGATGTACCATTCCTGGAGCAGATAGGCCAGCCCGGCATCGTCATAGGGGATCTTGCGCGATTCACACACGAGCTTAAAGATCTCGCGGAACTGCTCGTATGTGGGGTCGCCTACCTCGATTTTGTGCCGGATGCGGCGCAGGAATGCCTCGTCCACCAGCTCACGCGGCTCCAGGTTCGTGGAGAATACGATCAGCACATAGAAGGGGATTTCAATCTTGCGCCCGGTGGCCAGGGTGAGGAAGTCCACGCCCTTTTCCAGGGGCACGATCCAGCGGTTGAGCAGGTCGCGCGGGCGCACCTGCTGCCGGCCAAAGTCGTCAATGAGGAAAAGCCCGCCGTTGGATTTCACCTGGAAGGGGGCCTCATAGTATTTGTTGGTGGCATCATGCACCAGGTCCAGCCCGGCCAGGGTCAGCTCCCCGCCGACCATGATCACCGGGCGGCGAACCTTGATCCAGCGCGGGTCACGCTTGACGCCGGTGCGCACATTGCCGCCGCCTTCTTCCGTTTCGCCGGGCATGGTTTCGGTGATTTCATGATGCACGTTGTCAAATACCCGAATCGTCTGCCCGTCAACGTCGATGGCGAAAGGAATCCAGATGTCGCTGCCCAGCACGATGCGCCCCACCGCTTCGGAGATGGTGGTCTTGCCGTTGCCGGGCGGGCCGTACAGGAAGATCGACTTGCCGGAATTCACCGCCGGGCCGATCTTGTTCAGCATCTCGCGGGAGACGACCAGCCCCTTGAGCTGGCCGAGCAGCTGATCCTGGGTAATCGAGCGCACGCCCTGATTCTGGGCATGCATGGCCGCGTTGTACTGGTTGAGCGTTACCGGGCACGGCCCGGCATACTGCGAGCGTTCCATCGCTTCGCGCGCTTTGTCCGATCCCTTGTCCGAGATCATATACTGGTACGCGGCAACGCCAACGCCGCCAGTTCCCTTCACCTCGATGAATTTCTCGCGTTTCAGCCATTCCATGATGCGGTCAACCACGCCGGTGTAGGGCAGGCGGATGTAGTTCGCGACCTGCTGGCCGGTCATGAAGCCGCTGAAATAGAGGACTTTAAGGATAAGATCGGCGATCTGCAACATGTTCAGCCCGGTATCTTCCACCGAACTCATGGCGGGCGGATTCCAGGTTTTGGGGGGCGGCGGTTCTGCCGGGCGCCGGGGACCGCTGCCCGAAGGGGGCTGTTGTGGTGGGCGGGTGGGTTTTGAGGCGGGTCGTCCAGTCATGGCTTGGTTCCTCGAAGTCAGGCGGCTGCAGCCTTCACACCCTGGCGACTCGTGGTGAGGGCATGCAGCCTGTGCATTTCTGCGGTCATTATACGTCACAAAGGCGGGCGGATGCCAGCGCGAGCCGCCGCGCCGGGGGAGCGCGGGGCAACAGCCACCGCTTCTGAGCGCGAATCGAACACCTGAGTGATTGAGACGCGGCCGGTTGGGTGCTAAAATAGTGAGACGCTATTTTCCAAAGGTAGAGTGTATGCTCGATCGAATTCAGTGGCTGGGCAACAACAGCGCGTTTGTGCTGCATGGTTCGCCGCAGATTTACCTGAACCCGTCCGTAAGTGTACCTGACGCAACCCCCTACGCCGATGCAATCCTGATCACCCGGGCGAGCTACGAAAACTGCTCTCCACGCGCGCTGGACCAGTTGTGCGGGCCAGATACAACCCTGATTGCGAATACGGCATTTGCCGACTGCCTGTACGGGCGGGCGGTTGAAGTGCTGCGCCCCTGGCAGAGCGCCAGGATCGGGCGCGCGCGGGTGACCGCGGTGCCACCGCATCCCAGCCAGGCCCCGGCGCTGGACCCCAACAGCGCCCCTCCGGTGGCGTATCTCATGTCCCTTGACCTGTATGATATTTACTTCGCGGGGGAGATGATCGTTCTGCCGGATACGATGGCGCTCTCACCGGATATCGCGATCCTGCCCGTGCGTAACCCGCGCACCGGTATCCTGAACCTGGACCATGCGGTGGAAGCCGTTCGGGTGCTGAAGCCGCGCTGGGTGATTCCCAGCCAGTGGGCGCATAATGCCCGCGGCCAGCTTGACCTGAAGGCATTCCGGGCGGCGCTGGAAGGCGTGGCCGAAGTGGTGATGCCGGCTGGGGTTGCGCCGTAGGTACGCTCAGCATGCGGGAAAGCAAAAAGCGGGCCTGTCTCGGAACAAACAGGCCCGCTTCTGTTTCATGCTTAAGAGCGTATGTGGCAGGAAACTCAGGCGGCACTTTCCAGCGAGCCATCATCCGTCCACTGGAGCGGCTGATCGTCTTCGGTGAGGATCAGCGGCCGGATGCGGCCTTCAATCACATCCCGGTTGACGATCACGCGCCGGATATCCGGCCGGCCAGGGATCTCAAACATCACGTCCAGCAGCACCTGCTCGATGATGCCGCGCAGCCCGCGCGCGCCGATTTCGCGTTTGATCGCGCCCTCGGCAGCGGCATGCAGGCCGTCCTCAGTGAAAACCAGCTCGACATCATCCAGGCGCAGCAGCTGCTGATACTGCCGGGTAAGGGCGTTGCGCGGCTCCACCAGGATACGCATCAGCGCGTCCACATCCAGCGGCTCAACATGGGTCACCACCGGGATGCGCCCCACCAGCTCCGGGATCAGCCCGAAGTGGACAAGGTCATCCGTAGTGACATTGCGCAGCAGGTTGGCCTGGCTGGCTGTCTCACGGGAATGCCCCTGGAAGCCCAGGTTGCCCTTCACGCCGATGCGGTCCGCCACGAGCTCTTCCACGCCGTCAAACATGCCGCCACAGATGAACAGGATGTTTGACGTGTCCATCTGGATGAATTCCTGATGGGGGTGCTTGCGCCCGCCCTGCGGCGGGATGTTGGCGACCGTGCCTTCGATGATCTTCAGCAGCGCCTGTTGCACACCCTCGCCGCTGACATCGCGGGTGATGGAGGGATTATCGCCGCCCTTGCGCGCGATCTTGTCGATTTCGTCGATGTAGATGATGCCCTTTTCCGCCCGCTTGATATCCCAGTCCGCGGCCTGGATCAGGCGCAACAGGATGTTCTCCACGTCTTCACCGACATACCCGGCCTCTGTGAGGGCGGTGGCATCGGCGATGCTGAACGGCACGTCCAGCACGCGGGCGAGGGTCTGGGCCAGCAGCGTTTTACCGCAGCCCGTGGGACCCATCAGGAGGATGTTGCTCTTTTCGATCTCAACATCGTCAATCCGGCCGCCCGCTGCCACACGTTTGTAATGATTGTGGACGGCGACGCTTAACACGCGTTTGGCGCGTTCCTGGCCGATCACGTACTCGTTCAGGTAGTCGTAGATCTCCCGTGGGGAGGGGACATGCTCGATCTCGAACTCGGCGTCCTCCTGGTAGTCAGGCGCCTCCTGCTCAAGCAGCTGCAGGCTGAGCTGCACACACGAATTGCAGATGAACACGCCGTCCGGCCCGGCGATCAGATGATCGACCTCATGCCGTGGGCGCTGGCAGAAAGAGCAGCGTTGTTCGCCAGATGAAAAGTGTGTCACTCCAGGTTTGCTCCCTGACTACTTGGATTCAGGCCGGGCCAGCTTGGATGGCTCCAGCACGGCATCGATCAGGCCGTAATCCACCGCCTGCTCGGCGGTCATGTAAATATCGCGGTCGGTGTCACGCTCAATCGTGGCGGCATCCCGGCCGGTGTGGTTGACGAACACCTCAAGCAGCCGCTTCTTCAGGCGCACAATTTCCTCCGCCTGGATCACGATGTCCGAGGCCTGGCCCTGCGCGCCGCCAAGTGGCTGGTGCATGTGAATGGTGGCATTCGGCAGCGCGAAGCGGCGCCCGTGCGAGCCGGCGGCCAGCAGCACCGTGCCGAAGCTGGCGGTGACGCCCACCGCGACCGTGCTGATCGGCGCGGAGATCTGCTGCATGGTATCGTAGATCGCCAGCCCGGCGTAGATCGCGCCACCCGGCGAATTGATGAACATCTGGATTTCCTTTTCATCATCTTCGCGGTTCAGGTAAAGCAGCTGGGCCACAATCAGGTTGGCGATCTGGTCGTTGATGGGTGTGCCCACAAAGACAATCCGCTCCTTGAGCAGCAGGGAGTAAATATCGTAAGCTCGCTCACCCCGGCCACTGGTTTCGATGACCATCGGTATCATGTTGTACGCTCCTTGGTGGTGGGCGCTGCCCGCGCCACACAGTCCTAACACTAAAACTCACACTCTGACTGCATCAACGGGTTCAGGCGTTTTTGTCTGTGTCTTCCGCTGCGTCTTCGTCTGCTGCATCTGCGACCGCAGTATCTGCGACCGCAGTATCTGCGACCGCAGTATCTGCGACCGGTGCTTCTGCAGCGTCATCCGCGTCACTCACGTCTTCTGCCGCCGCTTCGCTGCCCTCACTCACCTCGGCGAGGGCCGCGGCCGCGATCGCGGCCGCTTCGGCCTCAGCTTCAGCCTCGACTTCGTCTTCCTCAAAGGGGACGGGGCCGCTGGGCGGGTTTTCGCCCTTGCCAATGGCGACGATGCGGCTGAGCGCCTGCTCGGTCAGCAGCTGCAGGGCGATATCACGTCGCCCGTCACCGCGGCCCAGGTATTCCTCAAAGATCTGCTGGATTTCCGGGTTGCCGTTGGCGAACTGCCGCGCCTGGCGGCGGACCGCCTGCGTCACCGCGCGGTCGTCCAGCTCCAGCCCTTCGGCGTTCACCAGCTCGCCCAGCACCAGGGAGCGCTTCAGCCGCATTTCGGCCGATTCGCGGTAATCCTTGCGCAGGTCTTCCTCGCTCATCTGGCTGAACTGGAGGTAGGTGGGCAGATCCATGCCCTGCTGCGAAAGCTGGTTCTCAAAGCTGCGGATCATGTCGTTAATGGTCTCTTCGACCATGATCTCCGGGAACTCGATGTGAGCGCCCTCCACGATCTTGTCCAGCACGGTGTTCGCGTATTCGGAGTCGGCGCGGCCGGCGAGGTTCTGCTGCAGGTCCTCGCGGATTTCCGCGCGCAGCGCCTCGATGGAGTCGATACCTTCTTCGTTCAGCGACCTGACGAACTCATCATCCAGCGCGGGGACATCGCGGCTGGAAACCTCGTGGCAGGTGACGGTGAACTTGACGGTTTTACCGCGCAGCGATTCGTCGTAGTCCTCGTCATCCGCCGGGAAGGTCAGCTCGAAAGTGCGGGTATCGTTCGCCGCCATGCCTTCGATCGCCGCGGAGAAGCCGGGCATTGGCTCGCGCGCGGATTCGCCCAGCGCGTAGATCCAGTTGTGCTCGTCAAAGAGCAGGTCGCCGTCAGCGTCATCGTGATCGTCGTCGTCATCGCCTTCTTCGACCTCAGCGGGCTTGTCGGCATCAGCCAGCGCGCCGTGAATGTCCAGCTTCACCTGGTCGCCCATTTCGGCCGGGCCGTCTTTAACTTCGGTGGTCGCTTTGTTGTTCTGCATCATCTCGAGGACATCTTCGATCTGCTTCTCGGTGACTTCGGGCGCCTCGTACTCATGCCGGATTTCGCGGTACTCACCCAGCTCCACCACGGGGGTCAGCGGGACGCTGAAGACCATGACCAGGGTGTTATCCTCCCCGGTGTCAATGCTTTCCAGCTGGCCGGGGGCATACGGTTCCAGCTCCGAATCGGCGAGCACTTCGCGATACACATCCGGGCCAAGCTTGTCGATGGCCTCTTCCAGGATGGCGCCTTCGCCCAGGTAGCGCGAAATGATGTTATACGGCGCCTTGCCCTTGCGGAAGCCAGGGATATTGACACGCTGGGAAAGGCCGCGGGCAGCCGTGCGCTTGGCTTTTTCAAGCGTGGCGCTGTCAACTTCGACCTTGATCTGTGCGATACGGTTTTCGAGTATTTCGGTTTGTGCGTTCAAAGGAGTTTCCTCAAGCATGCGTCTGGTAAAGCGATCACGAAAGCGGATTATAGCACCCGGCATTAGCCCTAACCAGCAGGCTGCGCTGGCTTTTACGCTAATCTAATATCAGCGGCTCTGCCGTGTGTGACGCAGCAGGTACGCGGTCTGTGCCGTTTCAGCGGCGCAGGGCCGGCTGACACATAAAGAAGCGCCTGGATTGCCTGGCGCTTGCTGGTGCTATCACATGGGGAAGACGGGACTCGAACCCGTACGGTAAAACCACATGATCCTAAGTCATGCGCGTCTGCCAATTCCGCCACTCCCCCAACATTGAGCCATTATACGGCATGAGTACCCGCCCGACAATACTAAATCACCGGTGCGTCAGGGGGCGGAAACGGGTTTACAGCCGGGCCAGGGGCAGGACAAATGAGAAGGTGCTGCCCTGGCCGGGGGCAGATCTGACGTCGATCTCGCTGCCCATCTTGCCGGCGATCATCTGGGCCAGCGTGAGCCCCACGCCCACCCCCCCGTGTTTGCGGATAGCGGAGGGATCAGCCTGGTAGAACGCCAGGAAGATGCTGTCCAGTTTGTCGGCCGGGATTCCGATCCCGTGATCGCGTACTGCTATCTTCACCCGGTCATCCTGCGTTTCAACCAGGACTTCAACCGGCCCCTGCCCATCGCTGAATTTCAGCCCGTTGTCCAGCAGGTGCTGGAGCACCTGGGCCACTCCGCGCTTATCGCCCACCACGAGCGGGTACGGCTGCGCCGGATCTCTGACGATCCGGCGCGTGTCACGTGGTTTCCACAGGCGCTCGAGACTGCGGATCGCCAGGTTCAGGCTTTCGCCCAGGGCGAATGGCTCCAGCCGGACACTCTGGGTTTCCCCCACCTGGGAGATATTCATGACGATGGCCTCAAGCCGGCCGATAGCCAGCGTGGCCATCTCAAACAGCGTCTCGTTGGAGGCGTCAGGCGCCGGGGTTTCGCGCAGCAGGGCGATCGCGGACTTCACCTGCAGGGTCGGCGTGCGCAGCTCGTGACCGACATTTTTCACCAGGGTTGTCTTGATCAGGTCGGTTTCCTGAAGCGAGGCCAGGGCCGCTTCAAGCTGCTGGTTGCGGTCCAGCAGGTCTGCGGCCAGGCGGGCGTTGTGGTCGTGCAACGTGTCAAACTGGCGCTTGATGTGCAGCAGGGCATGGATGCGGGTGAGGAACAGGTCGGAATCAAGCGGATAGGCCAGCACTTCGGCGATCCCACAGGCCACGAAATCCGCCTGGCGGCTGGCAGTCTCCCGGTCGGTGACGGCCAGGATGGGCAGGAAGCTTACCGGGCTGGATGTCTTGATCTGCTGGCACAGACCATGCGGCACATCGCCTTTGCCCACAACCAGCACAATCAGCGCGGGCTGCTCCGTTCGGATGATGTCGTGCAGCGACCCGGTGTCATCCACGCTGACGATGCGGTAGCCGGAAATCTGCAGCAGGGGGCGAAGCTTGCGGGCCATGCGGGCATTTCGCTCCACCACCAGGAGGGTATGCTGGTCGGCATGGACAGAGGGGGAAATCTGGGTGTTCTGAACCACGGTGTGCGCTTCCTGAACTCGGGCAGCCCTGTTGCCGGCCGCGCTTAAGCGAGATGCACAGAATAGTAGCATGAAGCGACTTTGAGCAAAAGTCACCTGAGTTTTGAAGCCCTAACCAGCAGACCCTGACCGCAGGGTTTCATTCGCAGCGCCCGATCGTCTGGCAGATCTGCTGCAGGTGCAGGCGATCGTGCGTGCTGGTGAAATTCGCCATTTCCAGCAGGGTGGTGGGGCCGAAGATGCTGTGCCGGGCAGGGCGCTCCCAGGCCTCCGGCGGCAGGGCGCGCAGAACCTCAACCGTGATCTCCCGTTCGGCGGCGAATTCCTCCGCCGGGTTGCAGTAGTCATCCGTCTCGCAGCCCATTTCGCCGGGGCCAGGGGGATCCTGCGGGGCGGTGAGGAACGGATCTTCCTCGTTGCTAATGCGCTCCAGGCGCGGGCGCTGCACCAGCGCCTCGCTGTCACGCAGGTGGCACACGACTTCCAGCGGCGACCATTCCGCCGGGTCGGGGTGCATCCACCAGCGCTCCGGGGCGTGCTCGCGCAGCAGGCTGAACAGCGCACCAACATTTCCCAGCAGGCGCGGCGGCAGCATGGCCGGCCGCAGCGGGCGTGGCTCCAGGGACTCGAACCAGCCCTGCTGGACGCGCAGCATGAAGTCCTTGAGCGTGCCTTCTGCATCTGGCGCCGCCGCGGACTTGCCCGGCGCTGTGCCATCCGGGCGGACCCAGAAGGTGTTCATCCCGGCCTGCTCCGCCGGAGCGATGTCGTTCTCCCAGTCGTCGCCGACCATGATCGCCTCGTCCGTGGCGATGCCCAGCCGCCCGGCGATTTCCTCGTAGTAGTGGGGGGTGGGCTTGGCGAACTGGGAGTTCTGGATGTGCGTGACGTGCGCATAGTCTCTGAAGTCAGGCGAAAGGCCGCCCCAGCGCATGCGCTCCGCCAGGCCCTCCGGCAGAAACATCGGATTCGTGGCGATCACAACCATGTACCCGCGCTGGCGCAGCCAGCTCAGGAGCATCGGGCTGATCTCGCGCGGCGCGATGGACTCCCGCAGCGCGGCATAACTCTCTGCGTAAAACGCCCGGAAGATTTCCTCCGCGCGGTCAGCTGGAAGCTCCCAGGCGCGTGTGACCACGCGCAGGAACACATCAAAGTTGTTCTCGACCGGGCTGGTGTTCTGGCTGACGGCATACAGCGCCTGCGCCAGCCCCTGCCCGGCATCCGGCTTGCCCACGGCTTTCGCGAAGAACGTGTTCCAGGCATCGACACTCTGCGAAATGCGGTTGAGGGGGTTGCTGATCAGGGTGTCATCCAGGTCAAAGAGGACGGCTTTAATCATCAGTCTCTTCCAGTGCGCGTCTGAAGGCGTCCAGGCCAGGACGCTCTGCGATACAATGCGGGCAGCCGATGTGCGGTTCGTCAAGCGGAATTTCATGCTTGCTGCAGGTGGCAGACAGCGTGATGCGCCGGCCCAGGCCGAGCAGCACCGGGGCGATAGTCAGGGTCAGCTGGAGGTGCGGGCTGGCATTGGCCGCTGCGATCTCCGGAACCGGGCATTTGTGGCAGTCTTTGGGCTGCCAGGGCAGCGAGGCCGGATTCTGTTCCACCAGGCGGCAGCGCTGGGTGTTCCGCCCGCGGTGGAAATCCGCGTAATAGTAGGGACATTCCTTGCCCGCTGGTGTGCGCATAATCCATGCCCTTTCCCAGGACGGCGCCAGGTAATCGAAAGCCCGCTCGAAGGCGGGCTTTGTCATCCGGGTGGCGCCATCACCTGCCTACATGCGGGTGATGTAGTCACCCGTTTCTGTGTTGACCTTGATCTTATCCCCCACATTGACAAACAGCGGAACCTGAACCTTCAGGCCGGTTTCGGTGGTCACGCGCTTGGTGGCGCCGGTGGCGGTATCACCGGCGACGGCCATTTCCGCGTCAACGACTTCGTACACGATGCTGTTGGGCAGCTCGTAGTCGATGATCTCCTCGCCGTACTGGAGCAGCTTCAGCTCCATGTTTTCGCGCAGATAGACCATATCATCCCCGAAGACTTCCTTGTTGACCATCGGCTGCTCGAAGGTCTCGGTATCCATAAAGACCAGCATCACGCCGTCGGGGTACAGGTATTCCACGGTGCGGCTCTCCAGCCGGACATCTTCCACCCGGTCGCCGGAGATGAAGTTGTGCTGCAGGGTGGAGCCGGTGCGCAGGTTGCGCAGCGTGGTGCGGATGGTGGCCTTGCCCCGGCCAGGCTTGTGATGCTGGAACGTCAGAACTTTGTACAGCTCACCATCCATTGTGAACGTGACACCCTTGCGCAGGGCATTAACATCAATCATGGGGGTTTCAATCCTTCTCGTCGTCTGCTGCCATTTCCTCTGGTAATCGACCCCGGATTATAGCGGGAGATCGCCCGGCTGTCATCTGTGAATTTTGGCGCGCACGGCTGCAGCGGCGAGGCGGGATCAGTCCCCCAGGTTAGTGCCAACCAGCCGCGCCGTCTCGATCCACGGGTGATCCAGGGGCACGACCTTGCGCTTGCCTGCCACCTGATCCAGCGGCACGGCTTCCACGCCATCGCCGCGCGCGGCCACCATCACGCCGTACCGCCCGTCATTGATGTAGCTGGCACAGGCCGTGCCGAGCCGGGTCGCCAGCAGCCGATCCGCGGGGGAGGGGATGCCGCCGCGCTGGACATGCCCCAGGATGGTTACGCGGGCTTCCAGCCCGGTCAGCTCCTCCAGCTGGCGGGAGAGCCGGGCGGTGTTGTTTTCCGCGTAGCCAGGATCATAGGGATCGCTGTGATCTTTGGCGGGATCGGCGTCTTTGCTCTTTTTCTTCTTTTTCTCGGCCTTCTGTTCTTCAGCGGCGGCCAGCAGGCGGGCATGTTCCTCGATGGAAAGCGCGCCCTCCGAAATGGCGACGATGCTGAAGTGCTTGCCGCCCCGACTGCGGGCCAGGATCGCATCCGCGATCTTGCGGACATCGTAGGGAATCTCGGGGATGAGGATCACATCCGCGCCGCCCGCGATGCCCGCTCCCAGCGCCAGCCAGCCCGCGTTGTGACCCATGATCTCGACCACGATGATGCGGTGATGGCTGTGGGCGGTGCTGTGCAGGCGGTCGATGGCTTCGGTGGCGATATTCAGGGCGGTGTCGAACCCGAACGTCACGTCTGTCATGGCGACGTCGTTGTCAATCGTTTTGGGCAGCGTGATCACGTTCAGGCCGGCTTTCATCAGGCGGAAGGCGTTCTTCTGCGTGCCGCCCCCGCCCAGGCACACCAGGCAGTCCAGGTGGTGCTGGTGGTAGTTATCCATGATCACGTCGGTCATGTCGATCACGCGGTCGCCGACGGGCATCTTGTGTGGTTTGTCGCGGCTGGTCCCCAGGATCGTGCCGCCCAGCGTGAGGATGCCGGAGAGCGCCGCCCCTTCCAGGCGGATCGTGCGGTTGCCGACCATGCCGCGGAAGCCATCCCGAAAGCCGATCACGCGCATATTGAACGCGCCTTCGGCGGCCTTGCCAACCCCGCGGATCGCGGCGTTCAGGCCCGGGCTGTCCCCCCCCGCGGTCAGAATCCCGATGTACTTGTCCATGCCCCTGTCCTTTCCTCAGCCGGCAGATACGTTGCTGATTCCAGTGTACCCGCACCGGAGGGGATAGGGAAACGGGCCAGGGGTTACGCCTCCGGCTCCGCGCTGAGCCAGGCGGTGGTCTCCGGGACAAGCTCGCTGAGCGGTTTGCGGATCACGGTACATTCCGGCAGGGAATCCAGGAAGTGCCGCCCGTAGCCTTTGCTCAGGATACGGCGATCCAGGATGACAATCACGCCGCGGTCGGTGCGGGTGCGGATCAGCCGCCCGAAGCCCTGGCGGAAGCGCAGAATCGCATCCGGGATGGCGTACTGCGCGAAGGCGTTCTCGAATGTCTCGGAGCGCGCGGCGAAGATCGGGTCGCTGGGGACGGCGAAGGGCAGCCGGGCAATCACCAGCACGCTCAGATCGTCGCCGGGGATGTCCACGCCTTCCCAGAAGCTGCGCGTGCCGAGCAGCACGGCCTTCTCGGTTTCCTTGAAGCCTTCCAGCAGCGCCTGGCGGCTGGAGCCGTCGGACTGGTCAAAGACGTTGATATTGCCCAGCGCCAGGCGGGGCGTGATGCTCTGGGCGGTCTTGCGCAGCTGGGTGTAGCTGGTGAACAGGCCCATCAGCCGTCCGTGGGTGGCGGCGGCCAGCGCGATCAGCGCCTCTTCCACCGCTTCCTGGTAGCGGTAGCCATCCGTCGGCTCTGGCATGTCGGTGGGCAGGTAGAGCAGGGTAGAGTCGCGGTAGTTAAAGGGCGAGCCGACATCCAGTGTTGCCACGTCATCCGCCTGCAGGCGATCCTGAATGTACTCGAATGACCCGGCGGTCTGCAGCGTGGCGCTGGTGAGGATCACGGACTTCTTGGCGCGCCACAGATGCTCGTCAATCAGCGGGCCAACGTGCAGCGGGGCGCTGTGCAGGGACATGCGAAAACGATCCTGCCCGACCTCCACCCAGTAGATCTGGTTGGCATCCGGCTTGTGGGTGAAGGCTTCAAGCTGCTGGTGCATCTCGGCCATGTTGCGGGACGCCGCGCCGATATTGTTAATGATGTCGTCGTAATCCTCGATATCGTAATCGCCCAGCCGGCCCAGGGCCAGCGCCAGGCTGCTCATGGCTTTGGAGATAGCGGTTGTGAACTGGCTGAGCGTATCCCAGGCGGCCTGCACCTGAGCGAAGGTCGGGCGGCTGCGCACCTGCTCCGTGATGCGCACCTGGTTGGTGTAGTTGCTGTTGTGAACGAGCCGGTTCTGCTCCAGAAACCCCAGGATGACGTTGAAGAAGCCGTTCACGTGAAATTCCATGGCCTGGATCGCGTTTTCCACATTGGCGACGTACTCACTGAGCTGGTTCAGGTGGGTTTCCGGGATCGCGCCGCGCGCGTGCGAGAGCAGATCGCCCAGGATGCCGCTGCGGCGCCCGCCCAGCTCTGCCAGCTGGCGGCGCAGCGCGATCTGGTCAAGCCGGAAGCTCAGGCCGTTGGTGGTGGCTTCCTCCAGGTGGTGCGCTTCATCCAGGATCACGTACTCGTAGCGGGGCAGCACGCGGCTGCCCGCGGCGACATCCGCCAGCAGCAGGGCGTGGTTTACGATGAGGATGTGCGCTTCCTCCGCCCGGCGGCGGGCCTTGTAAAAGGGGCAGGTGCCGCCCATCTGGCTCTGGCAGCGGTCCAGCGTGCAGCCATCATCTTCGGCGCTCAGACGGCTCCACGCGCCCAGCTCGGAGGCCCCGCGCAGGTTGATCTCGCTGCGGTCGCCGCTGCTGCTTTCCAACAGCCAGATCAGGACTTTGGCATACACGCGCAGCTCGTCCACGGTGGTGGGCTGGCGGCGGCGCATGGCCGCCAGGCGGCGCGGGCAGAGGTAGTTGTTGCGGCCCTTCAGGACGGTGGCGGTGAAGCTCAGGCCCAGCAGGCGCTTCAGCAGGGGGATGTCCTTGTTGAGCAGCTGTTCCTGCAGATTGATCGTGTCTGTGGAGATCACGACCCGTTCGTTGTTGCGGGTGCTCCAGTAGATGGCGGGCAGCAGGTAGGCGATCGATTTGCCGGTGCCCGTGCCGGCCTCCACCATGAGGTGCTGGCCGCTGTTGAAGGCATCCACCACCGCACGCAGCATCCTGACCTGCTCCGGGCGGTGTTCGTAGCCCGCCAGTTGGGCGGCCATTTCGCCATCTTCTTCCAGCAGGGCGGCCACCTGATCCTCATTCAGCGATTGCAGGTTCGCGTTAGGCTGGAGTGGCTCCCACCCTGACCGCTGCGGCCTGAACAGGTCGCCCTCAAACACGCTTGCGCCCGCCTTGCGCGGGGAGCCGTCCGTCATGGCGGTGTGGGCGCGTTCCTCCAGCGCCGCCAAGAAGACCGGGCCGGCCTTCCAGTCGTCCAGCAGGCCGCGGGCCGAGTCGGCGATCTCCTGGATGGTGTCCAGCGGCAGGGCCAGCAGGCGCTGCCACAGCGCCCAGTACACGTGGGCGGTGGCGGTGGCGTCGGCCAGGGCGCGGTGGGCGTCATCCAGCGTCACATCGAGCTGCTGGCACAGGCTGTTCAGGTTGTAGCGCGGCGCGGTGGGCAGCAGGACGGAAGCCAGCTCGTAGGTGTCGATCTGGAGGTTGGTGTAAAGCAGGTCCTGGCGGCGCATGAAGCTGACATCAAACCCGATGTTGTGACCCAGCACGGGCGCATCCCCGATGAACGCGTCAACATCGTGCAGCACATCCCTGATGCGCGGCGCGTCGGCCACGTCTTCCTGCTGAATAGTGGTGATGCTGGTGATGAAGGGGGGGATTTCGCAGCCGGGATTGATCAGGGTCTGGTAGGTATCCAGAATCTGGCCTTCTCTGAAGCGCACCAGCCCGATTTCGATGATGGCGTGTTCCTTCGCATCAAGGCCGGTGGTTTCGAGGTCAATGGCGATGATCTCGCCGCGCATAGGGGACTCCGGTTTCTGGCCCAGCGGGGGGCGGAAAAATTGCGGCTCAGGTGTGTGGCTCGGATGCAGGCGGCTATAATGCAGGCGGCATATAATGCCGCGAGTATAGCATATCTCCGCGGCCTGAGCGAACAAATGTTTCGGAAAATAAGAGAGCGACCGGGTACGGTCCGATCGCTCTCTGGGGATGGCTCAGCCGGCGTTAGTTGCCGCTTTCCTCGGTGGCATCTTCCTCAGCGGGCGTTTCTTCCGCTTCAGCGTCTTCCGCCGGAGCTTCTTCCTCCGCGGGGGCTTCTTCCTCCACCGGTGTTTCTTCCTCCGCCGGGGCTTCTTCAGCCGGCGTGACTGCCGGGGCATCCTGGGCGGCATCGAACGCGGTCACCAGGGCTGCCTGGTAAGCCGTGAAGTCGGCTGCGGGGGCGCTCACCAGGCCCGCACCCTCAAGCAGGGCGGGGCTGCTGCTGCGCACCGCGTACCAGGTCAGCGCCTGCACCGCGGGGCGGGACAGCGCGTCCAGCCGGGCCACCAGCGTCACTGGCTGGCTGATGGCATAGGACCCATCCAGGATGGTCGCAGCGCTCGGCGCCACACAGCCTTCACCGGCGTCCACGGCCACCAGGCGCACCGCGGCATCTGAGGCCAGGGCTTCGGCCAGGGTCATATACGTCACCGCGCCTTCCACGTTGGCGGTGGCGGCGGCGCGCCACAGGGCGTCATTGCGTTTTTCCAGCGCGTCGCGGCGGGGAGCCAGCAGCGAGTCCGAAACCATGCTCAGCAGGAAGTCGGTCTGGTTGCGGCTGTCCAGCGGCAGGAACACGGTGATGGGCAGATCGGGGAAGTCCGCTCCCAGGTCACTCCAGTTCGCGGCGACCGCATCGCCATCGACCCTCCACAGCGTGGCGATCTGGTCGGTGGTCAGGCAGGCCGCGTATTCGGCCGCTTCCGGCACGACCATCACCAGCGCGCGCGCGCCAAGCTCGGCCTCCCACAGGACGGCGCCGTTTTCCTCACACAGGGCGGCTTCTGCCGCCGTGGGCGGGCGGGTGACGGCCGCTGCATCCGCTGCCCCGTTGCACAGGGCTGCGTAAGCGGAGGGGTTGCCGTACGCATTCACGGTGGTGGTCAGGCCGGTATAGGTGCGCGTCAGTTCCCGGGTGAGGGCGCTGATCGCGGCATCCGCACCCGCGGCGGCTTCAAGCGTGACTGCCCCGGCGGCGTCCAGCGGGATGGTATACAGCGGCTCCGGCTGGGAGAACTGCCGGCCGGTGACCACATCCGCTACACTGGCGCTGACGGCTTCGGCCAGGCTGCTGCTGAGGGCCACAAAGTCACCGCTCTCAACCGCGCTCTGACCTGCTTCGCCGACCACGGCGCTGACCAGGGTCTGCACATCCTCACGCGCCAGGCTTTCGGCGTTCACGTAGAGGTACAGGCCGTTGGCGGCGGGATAGCTGCCATCCGCCAGCGTGTCCAGATCAGGGGACACGCAGCCGTTGCCGCTGAGGTTATCTACCGCCAAAACATTCAGCCCGGCGTCACTGGCGAGCACGGCGCTCAGGGGCGCGAAGCCGATGCCCCCGGCATCTTCGGCCACAGCACTGAGCAGCGCGTCCACATCCGCGGGGGTGTTAAAGTCAGTCCGCAGCCCATCGCCGGGCAGGATGCTGTCCAGCAGGTTATAGGCGGGGTTATCCACCGCGGGGGCATAGGCCTGGACGCTGGCCGCGCCCCACAGCGGGTTGACCTGGTTAAGGGTGGTTACGGCCGCTGTCGCGCCGGGGCCGAACAGGGTCGTCAGCTCGTTGACGGTCACGCACTGGGCGGCGGTGATGGCGGGATTGCTGACCACGGCCAGCGCATCATAGCCGATCAGGGCTTCGACCCATTCCACGCCGTTGGCGGCGCAGGCTTCGATTTCGTCCGTGGTGATGGCGCGGGCTGCGTTGGCAATGTCGATCTCACCGCTGCACAGACGGGCCAGGCCGCTGCTCGTGCCGGAGATTTCCAGGCTGAGGTTGGACTCCAGCGTTTCGCCCATCGGGGCGAGAATATCCGCCACGATGCGCGATCCATCGACCCGGATCGCGTCATCCTGCGCCAGGGCGGTCAGGGGGGCGACCAGAATAATCAGGACCAGCAGGCTGAGCCAGGTCCGACGACGGAGATAAGGCATAGGGTTGCTCCTTGCTGAAAGACTCTAAGACGCAAAACACCTGTTACATCGCATTGAATTGAAGCGCTCCAGCAGGCAGGAATTTTACACACTCGCTGCCAAATGTCCACCTTGCGCCGGCCCGGCTGGCCGCGGCCGCCGCGCTCAGGATTCGTCGAGCGGGAAGTCAAGCGTGGCCTCGAATGCCTCGGCGGTCCAGGGCAGGGCGGGCCGGAAGAAGTGGGTGTAAATCGCCCGTGCGTAGGCCCGGATCTCGTACTGGGCATCGGGGGCCATCCGCAGTCGGAGGAAGTGCATCAGGTTGTGGGCATCCACCTTCGCCACCCAGGTGTAATACACGGCGAAGCCCGGCAGGAAGAGCCGCGCCATCTCGCGCGCGACGCCCATCTCCAGCGCCTTTTCGTACAGGCGAAAGCCCTCCGCGTAGTGCGCCAGCAGATCATGGCTGAGCGCCTCGCCGTCCGGCCCGGTCAGCTCGCCCTCGCTGGCCTGCTTGTTGTCGCTGGATTGCAGCCGCCAGACCTCCGGCGCGTAGAAGTCGCCCTCCACAAACGGGGTGTAGCGCCCGGACTGGGCGTTGAAATTCCAGGTGCGGTGGCGCACCCACTGCCACCAGGTGACCAGCGGCGCGCGCACCCTGAACTTGAACTCCACCATCTCAAAGGGGCTGGTGTGGCGGTGTTTGAGGAGGTAGATGAGCAGCTTCCTGTCGCGATCCGGGCCTTTGCTTTCCCCCAGGAAGGAGACGCGGGCCGCGTTGACAATCGCCAGGTCGCCGGAAACCCCGGCTTCGGGGTGGGGCATCAGGTCGGCCAGCTCCACCCAGCCTTTGTCCAGCACGCTTACCTGCTGCCCGATTAACGTTGGTTCAGCCATGTCAGTAATTCCCTCTGGTCCGTGAAAGTGCCGTGCAGCCTGCCGCGGGCGGCGCGTGGCTGCCTGCAAAAAGACCGCCCCGGTACGGCTGGCGGTCTGGGTAGCACTAGGTGAAGTAGCTGAGGGCGATCAGCACACGCTCCTCGATGCTGTCGGGGGCGTCGCGGGGGATGGTCTGGATGGCGGTCTGGGCTTCCACGATGCTGTAACCCAGCGCCACCAGCGCATCCAGCACATCCGTGTCGACATCGTACAGCCCGATCAGCTCGGCAGGCCCGCTGATCGTCAGCTTGTCCTTCAGCTCAAAGGCGATCTTTTCCGCCTTCTTCTTGCCGATGCCCGGCACGCGGGTGAGCAGCTCGGCGTCGCCCTGGGCGATGCTGTTGCGCAGCTGCTGCGTGCTGAGCGTGCTGAGGATGTTGATCGCCAGCCGGGGGCCAACCCCGCTGATGCTGTTGAGCGTCTCGAACACGCCGCGCTCGTCGTCATCTGCGAAGCCGTACAGGGTCAGGGCGTCTTCCTTGACCTCCAGGTGCGTGGCCAGCTGGATCAGGTGACCGGGGCCATCCACCAGGTCAAAAACCGTGCGCGGGACATAAACGCGCAGCCCGATGCTGCCCCCCACCAGAATCACCAGGTGATCATCACCCTGGTGGACGACCTGCCCCTTAATGCTCGCGATCATAACGTCCTACTCCATCAGGCGCTGGTAGTGCGCGCTGTTGATATCCGTGATCGCCACCGCCAGTGCATCGGCGGCATCGTCCGGGCGCGGGACCGAGTCCAGGTTCAGCAGGGTCTGGATCATCTGCTGCATCTGGGTCTTGGTCGCGCCGCCATAGCCGGAGATCGCCTGTTTGATCTCGTTGGGCTTGTACTCCCGAATCGGCAGCCCGGCATTCGCCAGCGCCAGGAGCTGCACGCCGCGCGCCTGCGCCACCGTGATCCCGGTGGTGACGTTCCGGCCAAAAAAGACCTGCTCGATTGCCGCCGCGTCTGGCTGGTGGCGCGCGATCAGGGCGTTCAGCTCAGCATAGATCGTTTGCAGGCGCTCCGGCATCGGCGTTTTGGCCGGGGTGCTGATCACCCCGTAATCCACGGCCTCCAGCGTGCCATCCGGGTGCTCGCGCACAACGCCATAGCCGGTAGTGGCCGTGCCGGGATCAAGCCCGAGAACGAGCATCAGCTACGCTGCCGACAGCGCTTCAAGCGCCTCATCCGTGATTTCAAGGTTGGAGGACACGTTCTGCACATCATCCAGGTCTTCCAGTTTCTCGATCACATTCATGACCTTCAGCGTGTCGTCCTTGTCCAGGCTGACTTCGTTCTTGGCGACCCAGGTGAGCTGGAATTCATCGATCTTGAAGCCGGCCTCGCGGACCGCTTCCGCGACAGCGGCGGCGCTTTCCCGCGGGGTGTAGATGCTGATCTCATCATCTTCCTGCTCGACATCTTCTGCCCCGGCTTCCGCCGCGACCAGGAATACCTCGTCAAAATCCGCGCCTTCGGCGGGGATGGAGATGTAGCCCTTCTGATCGAACTGCCACATCACGGACCCGGCGGAGGCCAGGTTGCCGCCGTACTTGCTGAAGATGTGCTTCACTTCGGCCAGGGTGCGGTTCTTGTTGTCGGTGACGCAATCCACCAGGACCGCGATGCCGCTGGGCGCGTAGCCTTCGTAGGTGATTTCCTCGAGGGCGTCGACATCATCGCCTTCACCGGTGCCGCGCGCGATGGCCCGCTGGATGTTGTCCTTGGGCATGTTGGAAGCGCGTGCTTTGTCAATCGCGAGGCGCAGGGTCGGGTTGGAGTCCGCATCCCCGCCACCCTGGCGGGCCGCCATGGTGATCTCGCGTGCCAGGCGCGTAAAAATCTTGCCGCGCTTGGCATCTTCTGCGCCTTTTTTACGTTTGATAGTCGACCACTTGCTATGACCTGACATGGGGTTATCTCCGCTTCTTTCAATGCTGTGTTGATGCGATTTATTATACCGTATGCAACGGTGTTCATATACCGGCAATTTTACCATTCGCTGCCCGCCAGGGCCGTGGATCGCAAACTGCCGGGGGGAGGCAGCCAGCCCCACACCCGGCAGCGTTTGTTCACCCGGTCACTAGCTGGCGGGCGTTGCCGACGGCGTGGGTGTCGCTTCAGGCGCCAGCACGCTGAAGGTACAGGAGTTGTAGTCCTGACCGATGATCACCCGGAAATCGACCGTGCTGGCCGGGTCAGGCTCGATGCGCACGTTGTTGGCATTGGCGTTCAGCGCGCTGACAATACCGTTCAGGCTGCTGCCTTTTGTGCGCCCGGTGTAATCGATAATCTGGGTCTGCGGGACCGGCTCGGCGGGCGGCGCGTCTGTGTTCACGACCGGCACAAAACCTTCCCAGGCCAGCCGTTCCGCCGCCACCCAGCCCCAACCCTCGTTCCCGCTACCGTTCAGGATTTCGATCCGCGCGCCTTCCTGCACCAGCCGGTTTTCGGTGGGCGGCAGGTAGAAGTTGTTGAGCAGCTGTGAAATCGGCTCCCAGTTCGGCAGCTGGACGAATGCGCCATCCGGCGGCTGCCAGGGTGTGGTGTGGTAGGTGCGGATGAAGTTGTAACTCTGGATGCGGCTTGGATCGAGATTCAGGCCGATGGGCAGCAGCCCCACGATATCGGGCAGGCTGAGGTTGGTGTCCGTGATCTCGTCCAGGCGCGGCCACAGCTCAATGGCGCGGCCCAGCAGGCCTTGCTCCTTAGCTTCCGCGTATATTGCCAGCAGGAGCTGCATCTGGCGGCGGCCCCGGTCGAAGTCGCTGCTGTTGCGGCGGGAGCGGGCATACCACAGCGCCATGTCGCTGTCCAGGCGGTGGAGGCCGACCGGCAGGGTGTACAGGCGGTAGATCGGTTTATCCCACTCGTCGTAGCCCTCGAAGCGATAGTCCTGGATGGCGCAGTCCACAGCGATATCGATGCCACCCAGCGTGTCGATCACCGTCTGGAAGCCGTCAAAATCGATGCTGGCGTAGTAGTGAATCGGGATGCCAAAATTGTAGAGAATGGTCTGGCGCAGCAGGCCGAAGCCGCCATCCGTCCAGCCGACAAGCTCGCCATGCTGGTAGGCCAGGTTCAGGCGCTGCATCGTCCAGCCGGGGATGAAGACGAACAGGTCACGCGGCAGGGGCAGCATGCTGATCGTGCCGGTGGAGCGATTGATGGACACGATGATCATCGTGTCGGTGCGGTAGCCCGGATCGTCCGGATCGACCTCGCCATCGCTGCCCAGCAGGATGATGTTCATGATGTCGTAACCGCGCCGGTCAATCAGCGGCGCCTGGGGCGGGATGGCCGTCACCGGCGGGACGCGCGGCGTGCTGTCCGGCGGGAAAAGGATGGTGGGCAGCGGCCGCGGGGTGGGCGTCTCAGTGGCCACAAAGACCGTCGGTGTGGGGGGCAGGGTGTCTGTTGGCGGCGGTGTGTTCGTCGGGAACGGCGTGCTGGTGGGCGGCGGTGTTTCTGTTGGCGTTAATGTGGCCGTTGGCGTGGCGGTGGGCGTCTGGGTGGCCGTGGGTGTTGCGCTGGGCGTAGCGGTGGGCGTTTCGCTGGGCGTGTTGGTCGGGATCAGGGTGTAGGTCAGGGTCGCATCCGGCGTGAAGCTCGCGGTGGGCGTCAGGCTGGGCGTATGAGTGGGCGTCGCGGTCGCCGTTGGCGTGGCGGTGGCGGTGGGTGTATGGGTAGGAGTGAACGTGTGGGTCGGCGTGGGCGTGATGGTAGCCGTGGCCGAGGCCGTGAAGGTCGCAGTGGCCGTATCGGTGACGGTGGGCACCAGGGCGGTCGCCGTCTGGACGAACGCTATCGCCCGGGCTTCGGCTTCGCGCTCCTGGTTCGCGTTGTTAATCAGCATGATCGCCGTCCCGATCACCAGCGCGAGAGGCACCAGAATCAGGGCAATGCGCCCGATACGTTTCAACCAGATTGGCATACGTTCTCCCGTTTTTTCACCAGCACGCTGCTGCCGGATTCGCCGGATCACAACCACGGCCCAGACACCGGGCGACAGTGTACCAGATGCCAGGGCGGAGCGCTACAGGCCGAATGCTAGCGGAACGTCAGGCGGATGGCACACGGGTCAATGTAATTGCCGGTTTCATCGACGACCGTGAGTCTGAGCTGGTAATGCCCCGGGCCGAACTGGGCGGTATTCACGGTTCCCAGCGCGCCCTGGCTGACTGCGGCATTGGCCTGCCGCACGTTCACCCAGGCGTCATCGTTTTCGCCACGGACCTCGAGCTTGTAGAAGTTGAACTCGTCGTTTCGATTGCCCAGTGTGGCGCTGCCCACCACTGTGAAGCGCCCGGTGACCAGCGCCCCCGCAGAGGGCGACGTGATCTGGCTGCCGGAGGCGCTGCAGCCCACCACGCGCGGGATGCTGGACGCTGTCGTATCCGTGGTCGTGCTGCCGGAAGTGGGCGCCGAGCTGGAGAAGAACGAGGGCGGGACATACAAAACCGTCCCGGCTTCGATGCTGGCCGCATTCGGGATGCAGTTCACCCGCTGGATTTCCTGCAGCGGCCGCCCGGCCCGCAGCGAAATGCGGAACAGGTTATCGCCCGGCCGGATCACGTAGGGCCGCCAGTCCGGTGGTGGGGCGCAGGCGTAGGCGGTGGGCGTGATCGGGGTCACCAGCACGATGGTCGCCGTGGGGGTATCGGTCGCGGTCGGTGTGAGCGTCGCTGGGAGCGTCGCTGTGGGCGTCACGGTTGCGCTTGGGATCGGCGTTGCGCTTGGCGGCGGCGGGTTTGTCGGGCGCAGGGTGGCCGTGGCGCTGGCAGCCAGGCGCGGCACGGTTGTGCGCGTCGGGCGAGGCGTTGCGCTGGGAGGCAGCGTTGGCTCAGGAGAAGCGGTGGCGGCCGGCGTTGCGCTGGGCGGCGGTGTATTGCTGGGCCGGGCCGTTGGTTCATCAGTCGCGGTGGGCGGCGCGGTGGGCGGCGTAGTCGCCGTCGGCGGTGGCTCGGTGGCGGTGGGAAGCGGGGTCGCCGTGTCAGCCGGCGGCTCCGTGGGCGCGGCCGTGGGCGGTATTTCGGTTGGCGCCTCAGTGGGGGCCATACTGACCACCGTGGGCGCCTCTGTTTCAGGCGGGGCAGCGGGGCCGCCGGTCAGCACAGCGGCCAGACCAACGGCGGTCCCCAGCATCACCAGCGCGATGAGGGCGGTCAGGATCTCATTCTTAAAGCTGCGGGCTGGTTTTTGCATGAGATTATGCCTGCTCTTCTTCGCTTTCCAGCGGGATCGTGAAGGTGAAGCGCGATCCTGCGCCCATTTCGCTTTCCACCCAGATCTTGCCACCATGGGCATCCACCAGCGCGCGGGCGATGGACAGGCCCACGCCGGTATCCCCCACGCCCTGGATCAGCGGGTTATCGGCCCGGTACAGGCGCGAGAACACCCGCTGCCGATCTTCCTCCGGGATGCCGCCACCCTGATCCTGCACGCTGACGACCACCGACTCGCGCTCGACCTGCTGGCCGTCATCATCAATATAGGCGACCAGGCCCTGGTACATGGCAACGCCGACTTCGCCATCCGTGGGGGAGACCAGGTAGGCGTTGCTGAGGAGCTGGATGATCGCCTGCTGCAGCCCGTCACGGTCGACGCGCACGGAAGGCACGGTGTCATCAATATCGAGGTTAAGCGTGATCCCCTTTTCGCGGAACTGCGCCCCCGCCTGGGTTATGGCATCATCCAGCAGGTCGATCATGTTCACCGGCTCAGGGTCCAGGTCAACCTGGCCCGAATCAAGCGCGATCACATTCACAAGATCATCGACCAGGGCGGTAAGGCGCTCAATATTGGCCTGTACCCGCTGCAGGAACTTGCGCTGCAGCGCCCCCAGGATGCCCACCGATTCACCCAGCAGCAGGTCGGTGTAGCCGATGATCGAGCTCATGGGCGTGCGCAGCTCCTGGGCGATGGAGAGCACGACCTCCGGGTTTTCGAACTGCGGCATCTCCGCCGAGAGCGGGCTGTCGGTCTGGATGGCCGACTGCTCATAGGCGCTGACGCGGCTTTCCATCAGGTCAAGGTCAGCCTGGGTTTGCAGCAGGCGACGCTCCAGGGCGGTGCGTTCGGCGGTGAGGTCATCGATCATCGCTTTCAGCGTGCCAATGCCATCCGCGCCGAGCTGTTCCAGCATCTCCCGGTCGCCATCCAGGCGGGCCATTAACTGGTCACGCTCCATCTGCAGGGCGGTGCGGTCGGCAATCAGGCGGTCGCGTTCCTCCAGGGCCTGGTTACGGGCCTCGGCCAGCGCGGTGCGCTCCGCAATGAGCTTCTCGCGGGAAGCCACGGCGGTTTTGATCTGCTGCTGGATGGCCGCGATCTGCTGGCCCAGGGATTGGCGCTGCTGCTGCCACTGGATTCGTTCCTGCTGCCAGGCGTTTTTCTCGTGCTGAAGGGCGTCGCGCTGCTTGGCGATCGCCTCGCGGTCAGCGGCCAGCCGCCCGATCTGCTCCTGCAGGGCATGCAGCTGCACGCGGTCGGTGATGCCCCTGCCGCTGGTTTCGGCAGCGCCCTGGGTCTGCTGCAGCTGTGTGCGCAGCTGATCGCGTTCTTCGTAAAGCTGGCCGAGGACCAGCGCCAGCCCTGCCGCGCCGCCTTCAATGCCGAGCAGCTCAAGCTCCTGTTTCACATCCTGAAGCTCAGCAGCGAGCGCGTCACGCTCCTCCACGGCGCGGGCGCGGTCTTCGGTGATGGCCGCCAGCGTGTCCTGAATGGACGCCGGGACGAGGAACATGTCATTCGTTTGCTCGCGCAGCGTGGATAGCTGCTGTTCCAGCGTGGCGCGCTGGGTTTCCAGGGCCGCCTGCTCACGGGTGAGCATGTCGATCATCGACCGGTACAGCTCGCGGTTGCCGGAGGCCGTCGCCCCGAACAGGGTCGTGCGGGCTTCCTGCAGCTGGGCGGATAGCTCCTCGCGCTCGGCTTCCAGGGCGCTGTTTTCCAGGCTAAGGGCCTTGATCTGCTGCGAGATGGAGAGCGTTTCCTCGTCAGTCGCCAGGATCTCGGCGATGCGGTTGTGCTCGGATTCCAGCTCGGTCTTGAGGTCGTGGACCACATGGGTGATCTGGTTGATCTGGCTGTGCGCCATCTCCAGGCTGCGCTGCATGGTCTGGCGGGCTTCCAGCGCGGCCGACAGATCAATCTCGCTCAGGTCCATGCTGCCTTCGGTGGGCATCCCCGCTGCGCCGGTCGTTTCCTGCGCGTGGTCGCTCAGGCTCAGGAGCTTGCTGGCGATCGGCGCCAGTCCTTCCAGCAGCGCGGTCTCTCCCTCGCGCAGCTCGCGGCCAGTGAAGGGGAACATCACGATCAGCAGGGCGAAAGTCTGGCTGCCATTACGCAGGGGCTGCAGGTAAGCTGGCCCCAGGGGGCCGACGCTGTTCACATCCAGCCGGGTATACAGGTCAACCAGCTCCTGCACATTACGGTCAGGGTACAGCGGGCGCTGGCTGACGCGGTCAATGGCGTTGGCCATCGTCGGCTGGTCGTCCAGGTTAATCGCCATGCCCTGCATCTGGCGCTGCTGGATGTTGTCGTAGATCGTGATCACATCGACCCAGTTGGCATCCTTCACCCGGCAGAGCGCCACGACCTCGGCCTTGAGCTCATTGGCGGCGGCCGTCACGATCTGGGTCGGGATGGCGCTGGGTGTGGTGTCCTGCAGCATATCGCCGAGCGCGCGCAGCAGCTGGGCGGATTCACGCTCCACCGGCGCGGGGGAAGCGGCGGGGCGCGCCGGGGCGGGCGCCGGCACGGTGCTGACTGCCGGGCCGGTCAGTGCCGGGCGGTCAAGCAGGTCCAGGCGGCTCATCACGTGCCGGTAGATCACCAGCGCGTAGATCACCATGCCTGCCAGGAATGCGCCCCGCACCGCGGCCATAGTGTCGCCACGCAGCGTTCCGGCAGCGATCTGGCTGATCGTATAGCCATAGCCGGCCATGAGCAGCACTGCCAGCAGCGCTTTCAGCGGGGCGTTAGGCACCGCGCGGAAACGGATGATCAGGGCGAGCAGCAGCAGGGTGGCAAACAGCAGCCCCAGGAAGGCCCAGCCCATGGCATACTGCGTGCTGTTGAAATCCACCAGCGCAGACAGCGGCTGCCACTGGAGCAGGGTGAACACCGCGCCTGCGATGATCAGCAGCAGCAAGACGATCGTGACGACATCCCAGAAGCGGCTGCGTTCGGGCTGTTCCGCGCCGAGGAACGCCCAGCCAGCCAGCAGCAGCCCGCCCAGGCTGACCGCCTGTTCCAGCGGGGGCAGATACGTATCAATGCTCGCGCCGCTGACCGTGCCGGCGACAGCCCCGGCCCCCAGGATCACCCACCCGACCAGCAGGCCCAGGCTGGCCAGCGCATAGCGCCCGGCAGCGTGCTCAAACTCGCCGCGCCGCCGCTGTTCGAGCGCCATGTAAAGCGCCAGCTGGCTGATGATGATGACGGTGACGAAATACAGCCAGTTGCCGGGTGAAGTGATGAAGAGGTTGAGGAAATCTGCCACCGGATGCTCCCCTTCCGTGAACAGCATGCAGATGCCGCCGGGAGTGACCTGGCGGCGGGTTCTTAACTGGTTAGCAGTATAGCACAGGACGGCGTTTTCGGCGTTGAGATCGGGCAGGAAATTCGGCGCGTTGACGGCGCCGCACCGGTGCGCTATCCTCTGGCCGGGTAACGGGGGGTCGGTCCGGGGCGATCGCCCCCCGGTTCTGGCTTACTGCTGAGGCGGATGTCATGCTGCTATCCCGGTACAAGTTTCGGATCGCGCGGCTGATCGGGCGCTATCCCTGGCTGGGCAGGGCCGGGCACCGGTTCTGGTGGCTGTTTCAGGCCCGGTTTACGGTTGGGGCGGTGGGGGTTATCTTCAACGAACATGGGCAACTGCTCCTGCTGAAGCACGTGTATCGGACACGCTATGCCTGGGGATTACCCGGGGGATACGTGTCGCGCCACGAAGACCCCGCGGTAGCCGTGGTGCGCGAGCTGCGTGAAGAGACGGGCCTCGCCATTTCCGCGGTGTGCGCCCTGCTGGTGGAACAGAGCGACCGGCCGGGCCATCTTGACCTGGCGTATCTGTGCCGGGCAGTTGCTCCTGCTGATTGGCGATTGAGCAGCGAAATTCTGGAGTACGGGTGGTTTGATCTGGAGGATCTGCCGGAGCTGCTGGGCTTTCATCGGCGCGCGATCCGGCGGGCACGCCAGTTACAGGAGGGCGTGGCATGGGCATAGGTGGACTGGGAACAACACGGCGCCGCCCGCGGCGGCTCCCCATTCTTGAGCTGCTTTCCACCGGGCTGCTGCTGGCTGCGCTGCTGATCTTCGTGATGGAGCTCATTGGCTTCAGCCAGGAACGGGACCGTTTACAGGCCAATATCACCGTGGCGAGGATTCCTGTAGGCGGGCTGGCCCCGGTGGAGGCGCAGACGCTGTGGGAGGAAGCCTACACCCGGCCGATTGAGCTAAGCTACGAGGGCAGCCCGATCATTCTGGAGCCAACCTCGATCGGTTTCCGCACCAACAGCGAGGTGATGCTGGCGGAAGCGCTGGCCCGCAGCTCTGATGAGTCGAGCTTCTGGCTGGCGTTCTGGAACTACCTTTGGCGGCGCCCGGTTGACGCGGTGGATATTCCGCTCTCCGCCGAATACCAGCAGTCCCTGCTGCGCAGCCTTCTTGAAAACGTGGCGCGGCGCTATGACCGGCCTGCGGGCGTCCCTACACCTGACCTAACGACGCTGACGTTTGAGGTCGGCAATCCGGGTTACACGCTGGATGTTGAGGGCGCTATGGAGCTGGTTGATGCGGCGCTGCGCGATCCTTATAACCGCTTCATTGAGCTTCCGGTCACCACGGCCGGGCCTCAGGATAACGGCCTGCAGGCCCTGCGCGACCTGATCGTGGCCTTCCTCGATTCGGAGGGCTTCATTTACGACGGCCAGACCACGGTGGCTTCCGTTTACATCATGGACCTGACCACGGGGGAGGAAATCAGCCTCAACGGGGATGTGGCCTTTTCGGCCGCGAGTACGGTCAAGCTGCCGATCCTGCTCTCGTATTTCCATTACCAGACGTTTGCTGTGCCGCAGGAGGATGCCTGGCTGCTGGCGAATTCGCTGCTGTGCAGCAACAACTCCTCGTCAAACCTGCTGATGCAGATCATGGGGCGAGCAGGCACGGACATTTTCCCCGGCCTGCAATACGTGACCGATGTGACCCGCGAGGCGGGCGCGCGCAATACGTACATCACCGCGCCGCTGGTGCTGGGCGTCGAAGGGCAGGAGTTCGGCTCCAACACGATCCCGCAGACTAACCCCAATCCGCGCTTCAACACCCAGCCCGACCTCTACAATCAGACGACCGCGGAGGATATGGGGACCCTGCTCCTGAATATCTATGACTGCGCCATGCACAACAGCGGCCTGATGTCCGTTTTCCCAGATGGGCTGTACACCCCGACGGAGTGCCAGCAGATGCTGGAGCTGATGAGTGGCAACGACCTGCTGCGCCTGATCCAGGCGGGGATTCCCCCCGGCACACGGGTGGCGCATAAGAATGGCTGGCTCAGTTCCATGCATGCCGATGCCGGGATCGTTTTTCCGCCGAACGGGCGCGACTATATCATTTCGGTGTTTGTGTGGGAACAGGGCGAGTTCTTCGATTACCAGATCGCCTGGCCCCTGATTGAGGAGATCTCACGCGCGGCGTGGAACTACTTCAGCCCGGAGAGCCCGCTGACCGCCCGCCGGACAGACCTGCCCGTTACGGCCCAGGACTGCGCGCTCTTCCTGCCACCGTCTATGGAAGAGACTGACCTGAACGATATTGATGGCTGGCGCAGCGGATCCTGAGCAGCGGGACGGATGCCCCCTTATGGCTCGCGCCTGACGATGACCAGGGTGAGGTCATCGAACTGAGGCTCATTGCCGGTGTGAATGTCCAGCGCGTCAATAACGGTGTTGATCATCACCTGGGCCGTGTCACCGTGGTGAGCGCGGACGGCGGTTTCCAGCCCGCTCACGGTGAACTGCTGGCCATTGGCATTCTGAGCCTCGGTCACCCCATCGGTGTACATGACCAGGGTATCACCGGGTTCCAGGGTGACGTGCCCGGTATTCAGGGTGATATCCGTCAGCACCCCCAGCGCGATGCCTTTGAGCTTAAGCGGTTGTACGGCAGCGCCATGCTGCCGGATGACCAGCGGCGGGTTATGCCCGGCGCTTGAGTAGGCGAAGCTGCCGGTCTTCGGATCCCAGATGGCGTACCAGACGGTGACAAACAGGTCGGAGCGAGTGTCTTCCAGCAGGAGCCTGTTGACCCGCAGCAGCGTTTGCGCTGGGTTATCACGGTTGCGCGCCACAGCCCGGAGCAGCGTGCGGCACAGGGCCATATACAGCGCGGCGGGCATGCCCTTATCCGCGACATCGGCCACCACCAGCCCCCATTTGCCGCCGGGCAGCGCCAGAAAATCGTAGAAGTCTCCCCCCACCATCCGCGCGGCACGATAATAGGAGGCCACATCCCAGCCAGACACGGTGGGGTTGCATTCCGGCAGGAAGCTCGTCTGGATGTTCTGGGCGACTTCCAGCTCGCGTTCCAGGCGCTGGCGATCGGATGCGGCGGCCTGCAGCTGGTTGGTCTCAATCGCGATCGCGGTCTGGTAGGCGATGCCAGTCAGGATGTTGGTGCGGCGCTGGTCGGCGCGGGCGATGTGATCAGGGTTGTTCACCAGCATGACCCCGACCAGCTTGCCCTGCGTGATGAGCGGCAGCCCCAGCACGGCTGGCGTGTCCATAGCCCGCTGCAGCAGGCCGGTCAGCTCGTAGGGGGTCTTTGGCCCGGTTTCCAGTGGCGTGCCGGCGTTCAGCAGCGCGGCGAAAAACGGATGCTGTTCCGGCGGGAAGATCATGGCGCTTAATGCATTTTCGGCGTCAGCCGTCAGGCCGTAGGAAACGGCTTCGCAGAAAACCGCCTGCTCGGCATCCCAGCGCAGGACGATACAGTGTGTCACCCCCACTAGCAGCGGGGTGAGCCGCACGATGGTCTGCAGCGTTGAGACGATATCCACCTGGGCGTTCACGGCTTCGGCCACCTGAAGCAGGGCGGTGGTGACCCACGCCTCTTCCTGCTGGGCGGCGTACAACTGCGCGCTTTCGATCGCCAGCGCCGCCTGGTTGGCGATCCCGCCCACCATCTCCAACTTGCGGCGGGAGAATGGCTCACTTGATTCAAGCTGGCCGATGACCATGGCCCCCACGATGTCGCCTTTGGTGAAAAGCGGCAGCATCACGCCGCGCTGGATGCGGGCCGGGGGGGGCGCCTCGGCTGTCTCCGCCATGAACCGGGGCGGCTCCATCTGGTCCAGGCTCACCGGGGCGCGTTCAGCCAGCATCGATTGCAGGGGAGGCCATTCTTCAGGGCTGAGGGTATGCCCGATGTACAGCTGATCGAGGGCCGGGTCCAGCCCTTCAATCTCCACGATGCGGAACGCGCTGCCTTCGCTGAGCAGAACGCTGCACCACTCCACGCCGACCAGCAGTGGCGTGATGCGCGTGACAGTCTGCAGGACTTCATCCAGCGTGGTGGCCCGGGCGGTGGCTTCGGCCACCTGGAGCAGGGCGGTGGATACCCAGGCTTCTTCACGCTGGGCCATGTACAGCTGCGCATTGGCGATGGCCATGGCCGATTGCGTGGCGAACGCCGCCAGTACCTCACGGTCGTCGTTGGAGAGGGTGCCGGTCTTGTCCACGGCGAGGAAGCCAATCGGCGCGTCGCCGAAGGTCAGCGGCAGCAGGGTATGCCCGGCCTGGTGATGGGTGGTATCCTCGCTGTCCGGGTGGAACAGGGCGATGATCGCCTGCTCAACCGCCGGGCCAGCGGGGATGGTGCGGCCGAACAGGGCGACCTCATCCAGCTCGCCATGCACCGCGCTGACATGATAGGCGGCATTGTCATCGTCATACAGCACGATCATGGCCGCCTGCACGGCGATCACACGGGCCAGGCCGTCCAGGATGCCATCCAGCACGCGGTCAACTTCCAGGCTGGCGCCCAGCCCCATGCTGACTTCGCGCAGCGATTCGGCCAGGATGCGCCGCCGCTTCTCACGGGCGTACAGGGCCGCGTTGCGCAGCGCGACAGCCATTGTATCGGCCAGCGCTTCGGCCAGCGCCGCGTCGTCCGGCGTGAACGCCCCCAGGTCGGTGGACTGGATATCCAGCGCGCCCAGGGTTTGCAGGCCCATCCGGATTGGGATCACCATCTCCGAGCGGGTGTCCTCCACCCCCGGACCGGGGATGTACTCAGGCGTCAGGGTGACATTGTTGCTGAGGATCGGCTGGCGGGTGCGGATGCTGCGCGCGATCATGCCGGGATCGTCGATGTGATACGTGAGCTGCTCGATCGCCCAGCGACCGCTGTGCACGCCGCTGCCGGCGCGAAAGATGATCTGGTTGTCTTCCAGCAGGAAGATATGCGTGCGGTCATAGCCAAAATAATCCGTCAGCAGGTCGATCACCTCGTCCAGCAGGTCTTCGATGTTCAGGATCGAAACCACCGCCCGGCTGGCTTCGGTGAGCGCGTTCAGGCGCTCACGCTGGCGGCGTTCCGCGGCGTAGGTCTCCGCTTCCTGAATGGCCAGCGCGACCTGGCTGGCGAGCGTTTCCAGCATAACCACATCTTCGTGGTCAAAGGCGTTGGCGCGGTCGCTTTGCACATCCAGCGCGCCGACAACCCGCCGTTCCACAATCAGCGGGACGGCGAGCTCCGCCCGCGTTTCCGTCAGGATGCCGTCATCGTAATAGCGGTGATCGCGGGTGACATCGGCCACAATCGCGGTTGTGGCGCGTTCCGCCACCCAGCCGACCAGCCCAGTGCCAATGGGCAGCACAAGTTTGTTTTCAGGCAGGTCAGGGTGGGTGCTGGCCTGAAGCCGGATGGTTTTCTCTTTTTCGTTGATGGTGAAGAGATTGACGACATAGTAGCCGAACGTTTGCTGGATCAGCGTGACGATCTGCCGGAACAGGTTGGGGAGCGGTTGGATCGCGCTGACCTGCTGGCTGACCTCGCTGACCAGGCGGAGCTGGCGGTTGCGGGCCTGCGCCTGCTCAAAAAGCTGGGCGTTGCGGATGGCGCCGGCGGCCTGGTTGGTGAGCACGGTCAGCAGGCGCAGGTCGTTGTCGTCATAGATATTGGGCTGGGTATTCTGAACGGCGATCACGCCGATCGAGACGCCCCCGGTGAGGAGCGGCACGTACAGGCCCGAGCGGTACGGGTGACTGGCCTGGTAACTGGGGCGGGCGGGCAGCGATTCCCACTCGCGTTCAAAGTCGCGCACCAGCAGCGCCTGGCCGGTGCGGTGTACCCAGCCGATCAGCCCTTCCTCCGCGGCGCGGGGGAAACGCTGGCTGGGGAGGCGCTCGCCATCCCGCACCCAGATCATGATGACATAATCGGCTTCTTCAAAGAGCCCAAGCTGGAAATTGGTTGTGTCAATCAGGTGGCTGGCCTGCTGGTAGACAACCTCGGCCAGAGCGTCCAGCTTAAGCTGGGCGTTGAGGATCGCCTGCCCAAAACCGGCCAGCTCGTCCAGCCGGGCGGAACGCCGCCGCAGCCGGGCGAAATCACGCTGCTGGGTGACCTGCCGGAACAGCAGGAGTGCGGCGGTCAGGCCCAGGATGATGACAAGCGCCACATAAAGTGACTCCACAGGCAAAGGCTCCTGTTCGCTGCCAGAAGGCGGCCACGGCTGGCCGGCCAGAAGCGGTGTCAGGCCACAGCCGGTGATCAGGGATCAGTGCGGCTGAGAACACTCAGTGCGTTATCGACGGTGGGGTGGATATCAAAAAACTGGTCGAATCCAACCGTGTCAAAAACCTCGCGGACGTACGGCATCATCCCCGCCAGCGCCAGTCGCCCGCCTTTGGCCTGCAGGCTGCGCCAGATGTTCAGGAAGACCTTCAGGCCGCTGGTGGAGATGTAGCTGACGGCGCTCATATCCACCAGCAGCGTGGTGCGGCCGCTGGCGACCTGATCGTCCAGCAGGGTCTGCAGAGCCGGTGCCGTATTTGAATCGAGCCGGGTGACGGGCTGAATCCCCCATATCCCCGGCGCCAGCTCCCGCACAGCGTCCTCGGATAATGCCTGGCTGTCCACCGGCTGGAGCATGTTCTCGGGGCTCTTGTCCTTGGTGATGATCAGGCAGTTGCGCCCATCCTCACGCGTGTAGGCCACCGTGTCCATCATCTTCTTGATGAAGTAAATCCCCCAGCCGCCCGGTTCACGTTCTGCCAGGGGGGTGGCCGGGTCTGGGGCGGCCTGCCGGGTGGGGTCAAAGGGCGGCCCATCATCAAAGATGGTGATGGTGAACTGACCGGGTTCATCGCGGCAGATCACTTCGATCTGGCCGCGATGATCAACTTCGGAAAATCCATGCTCGATGATGTTGGTGCAGGCTTCATCCACCGCCATCTGGCAGTGGTAGACAGCACGGTCATTGAGGTTCGCTCTACGGGCAGTTGCCACGACAAAATCGCACACATCCGGCACCAGCTCCTGCATGCCGGGGATAACGATGCGATGTGCTTCGCCCATAGCGTGCGTCCCCGTGTTTAGAAACTGCCGACAGCTTCGACCTGGGTGTCGAAGATCTCGAAGATGGTATCCAACCCGGCCAGCTCCAGCACTTCCATGACGCGGGGGGCGATGGCCGCCAGGCGCAGGTCGCCGGTGCCACGCTTGACCTTCTTCAGGGCGTTGACCAGCTCACGCAGGCCGGCGCTGCTCATGTATTCGACATTCTCGAGGTCCAGCACGATCTGGGTGCGGCCTGAGTCGATCGCGCTGTTCAGCGCTTCGCCCAGCTCGTTGGCATTGGTGCTGTCAATTCGTCCGGTGATCTCAAACAGGGTGACGCGCTTAAGCTCTGAGGTCTTAATTTCCACTACAAATCTCCTTCATTTGCCTGGTCGTTGAGCGGTGCCTGCCAGGGCTGAACACAGGAAGGCGACGCTTCGAGTGTCGCAGCGTTATAAGGCATATCATCCTATTGTGTGCGAACGCCGGGGCATTGTCAACTGCTTGGCAAGGGAGGCCAGCCCATTCTATAATCGGCGCGCTGACTGATGGGACGCACGGGTAAGGCGGCGGTGATGAACTGGGAAGCATTTGGCGGGCTGGCGGTGGTTATCGCGATTCTGATGCTGCTTGTGCAGCGCACGGAACCCAGCCGCCGCCGTTTTGTGTTCATCATCGGGCTGGTGGTGGCGGAGCTTGTGCGCCGCTATATCGTCTACCGTGGCTGGGAGCAGGAAGGCTGGTGGGCGCTGGGGGCGGCGCTGCTGGCGAACCTCCTGTTCTGGATTCTGGTGGGGCGCAGCAATCCCCCCCGTTCCAGCGCCGAGGAGATCGAGGTGCTGGGCAACGAGTAGGCATTGGCTGTACACAACGGGAATCAAAAACCGGGGCGCGTGGAGTTCCACACAGCGCCCCGGTTGTCGTGTCAGGTGGTTCTAGCTGACGATATTCAGGGGGATGGTGTCCTGCTGGGAGAGCATCAGGACGCTGGCCCGGCTTGCAACCGCCTTCGCCAGGGCGTCAAACGCCTGGGCCGCGGGCGACTCCGGGGTGGCGACCACGATCGGCTCGCCGGAATCGCCGCCAATGCGAACGCGCGCGTCCATGGGAACACGGCCCAGGAACGGCACGCTGGTGGCTTCCGCCAGCTTCTCGCCGCCGCCCTCGCCAAAGAATTCCCCGCTCATGTTTTCCACCACACCCACGATTGGGACTTCAAGCTCCTCGAACATGCGCAGGCCGCGTGCCGCGTCGTCGGTGGCGACATCCTGCGGCTGAGTGACGATCACGGCGCCGGTCAGGGGCACGCTCTGCGCCAGGCTGAGCTGGGCATCACCGGTGCCGGGCGGCAGGTCCACGATCAGGTAGTCGATTTCTTCCCACGCCACATCATTGAAGAACTGGCGGATCGCGCCGTGGAGCATCGGGCCGCGCCACACCAGCGGCCGGCCGGGTTCGATCAGGAAGCCCATGCTCATCACCTGGATACCAAAGACCTTAAAGGGTATGAGCTTGTTGTTTTCGGTAACGCGCGGCTTGCCGAAGCTGAGCCCGACCATCATCGGGATGTTCGGGCCGAGGATATCGGCATCGAGCAGGCCCACGCGGGCGCCTGTGTTCGCGAGCGCAATCGCGAGATTGACGGAGACCGTACTCTTACCCACGCCACCCTTGCCGCTGCTGATCGCGATGATCGAGCGCATGGGCGTTTCAAGGCGACCATGCAGGCGTTTGTCAGTGGGTACCTGGCTGTCCCAGGCGATCCTGACATCAGTGATGCCGTCCACCTTGCCCACAAGGGCGGCGCGGCAGTCCCGCACGAACACATCCTTGAGCGGGCAGGCCGGTGTGGTCAGGACGATGGTGAAGCTGGCGACCCCGTCTTCGATGGACAGATCGCGAACCATATTCAGCGAGACGATATCGCGGTGCAGCTCGGGATCATTAACCTTGCTCAACGCGGCCATTACAGCCTGGTACTGGGGGGATTGTTCAGTCATGAGCCTTTTCTTCTCTACCTAGATGCCAGCTAGCGTTCGCCGGACGGCCGAAAAGCCCATCCGCGAATTTTTCAGAAAAACATAGATGAAATTGTAACCGGTTTCTGGCGATCGTCCAATAACTTTAGTCTACTTCCGGGGGAATACTGTCCTGCTGCCAGCGCAGAATGTCCTGAACAGCCGCCCGCCAGTGTTCCACCAGCTCGTGGTCGCTGCCCTTGAAGCGCGTGATGGCCTGCTGGGCGCACAGGGTGCAGCCGCGCATCGCCCGGTAGCTGTCCGCGTGGCAGGTCATGCAGCCGTTGATGCGAACCATCATCAGCATGAAGCCCAGCGTGTCGGGGTGACTCTGGGGCAGGGCGCTGACATGCTCCACCAGCGCCCGCCACTCCGGGCCGCGCAGGCCCACCAGGCGCGGGATGACGCGCGGGGGAAAGAGCATGTCGGTGTCGCTCTGATACAGCATGGGTGGAGCCTCCCGTAACACAGCCGCCAGGCGCTGTGCTGCACTTGCGTGATGAAATACCGAGCGAACACAACACCCGGGGGCGCAGCCCGGTCACTGACCGGGCTGCGCCGGTTACAGAAACGCCCTCGTGACAGAAAGGCACTGTAACGAGGGCGTTGCCAGCCACACGGGGGTGGCGATTATTCTTCTTCTTTTTTGGCTTTCGCGGCGGCGCGTTCTGCTTTGGCCCGCTCTTTCAGCACATCCTTGTGCTCCCAGCCGCCGCGCGATTCGGCTTCTTCTTCCGAGATCGTCGGGGCGATCGAGCGCCAGTAGCGGAACTCCTTGGAGAGCTTGGCCTTGTCAAAGATGTGGTGCGCCGTGCGGTCATAAGCGGCCAGCTCGTAATCATGATCCATCTTGATCGCATCAAACGGGCAGAACTCGGCGCAGTAGCCGCAGTTCATGCAGATATCGATGTCGATGTAGAATTCTTCCGGCGCTGGTTTGGGGCGCCCGGTTTCGGGGTCGGTCCCGCGCACGATCCAGATACACTGGGGCGGGCAGACCTTGGCGCAGATGCCGCAGCTGGTGCACCAGTCCTTGCCGGGGTCTTCCTCGGCGTCGAGATTATTGATCACCAGGAACGGCACAAACCGGAAGCGTTCCGGCACGGCGATCTTTTCTTCGGGGTATTCCACCGTGAAGAGCCCCAGTGCCCGGCCTTTCACCGTCTGGCGGGCATGGAAGGACGCGTCGTTATCTTTGCCCTTGCCAAGGAATTTCAGGTCCTCGATATAAGTATCCAGGAAACGCCTGAGCGTGACGCCCATGCCTTTGAGAATTCCGAGTCCGTACATCCAACACTCCTTCAGTCAGGCATCACACTAACGATCGAGTTCACCAAGCACGATGTCGATGCTACCCAGGATAGCCACGATGTCGGCCACCTTGTGGCCTTTCGCCATGTCGCTCAGGGCGGTCAGGTTGATCAGGCTGGGGGCGCGTACATGATAGCGCCAGGGATTCTGGCCGCCATCCGACACAACATAGTAGCCCAGTTCGCCCTTCGGGTTCTCCACGCGGCCATAGGCTTCACCGGCCGGCACGCGCGGGCTGTAGGCCTTGTTGCCTGCCATGATCGGCTCGCCTTCGGTTTCACGCAGGCGTGGCAGCAGCTGGCGCAGGATGCGCACGCTTTCGCGCATTTCGTCAAGGCGGATGAGGTAGCGATCGTAGATGTCGCCGTTGTAACGCACCGCCACGTCGAAATCAAGTTCAGGATAGATGCTGTAGGGTTCCGCGTGGCGCACGTCGTACGGCACGCCGCTGGCGCGCAGGACCGGCCCGGCGGCGCTGGACGCAATCGCGAGCTCCGGCGGCAGCACCCCCACGCCCTGGCAGCGGTTGATGATGATCTCGTTCTTCGTAAGGTACCCATCCAGCTCGTCAATCGCGCGCGGCAGGCGCTCGATGATCAGGTGCTCCAGGTAATCGACCGTGGCGTCGTTGCGCACGCGGTCATTTGCCAGCAGGGGGATGCCCTGGATGCGCTCGGGCAGGTCCTTGAACACGCCGCCAAAGCGCATGTAGTTGCACATCATGCGGCTGCCGGCCGTGGCTTCAAAGAAGTCCAGGATCAGCTCGCGCTCGGCGATGGCGTAGAGCGCCGGGGTGAAGAACGCGCCGAGGTCGTTCAGCAGGAAGCCGATTGCCCACATGTGGTTAACGATACGCGTCAGCTCCACCATAAGCACGCGGATGACCTCCGCCCGGTACGTGGGCGGGGAGTAGCGCGGCCCCAGGCTCATGAGCTGCTCAACGGCCAGGGCGTAGCCCAGGTTGTTGGACATGCTGGAAATGTAGTCCAGGCGGTCGGTGAAGGGCATGTTGCCCAGGAACGTGTTACGCTCCCCGATCTTTTCGTGGTTGCGGTGCAAGTAACCCATCACCGGCTCAAGCGCTTCGACCGTTTCACCGTTGAGCAGCACCACCATGCGGAACACGCCGTGCGTGCTGGGGTGGTGCGGCCCCAGGTTGACGATCAGGCGGTCGGTCTTGAGCGCGTCTTCCAGCACGCTGACCCCCATGCCGAGGTCGTAATTGGCGGCTTCACCCGCAGGGCTGAAACCGTCCAGGGAGAAGTCATCCGGATATTTGACATTCTTGCCAAAGGGGTTGTGCTCTTCGGCCCGCGACACGTGCCCGTCCGGCCAGCGGCTGTCAAACGGTTTTTGCTCCTGCTCAAAATACGCCTCTTTCCAGTCTTTGCGCAGGGGGTGGCCGTCAAAGCCTTCCCACAGCAGGAGCCGCTTGAGATTGGGATGCCCCTCAAAGCGGATGCCCATCAGGTCCCAGGCCTCGCGCTCCTGAAAATCTGCGCCGCGCCACACGCCTACCAGCGAGGGCAGGCTGGCCGACTCGCGCGGGGTCTGGGCCTTGATCGCGAGGGCCGGGCCGCCTTCGCGGATACGGTAGGTGTGGTACACCATCTCCAGGTGGTCGCCCTTGCCCAGGTAATCCACCGCGGTGGCGCTGGAAAGGTAATCAAAGCCGAGCTTGTCCCGGGCGGCCAGCGCGACATCGACCAGGTGCGCCGGGTCCACGATGATGCCGCTGTACCCATCCCGATCATCGGCGCGGACGGCATCACCAAATTCCTCTTGAAGCGCTGCGACAGCCTCAGCAATCGGATCCTGCGTTGCTTCGGCGGTTGGTTTTTCAGCCATAAATTGCTCCTATGCCTCTGCCTCTGACGAGGCCTCAGCCGCGCGTTCGGCCACGGCGCGCTGAGCCTGCTGGCGGATCAGTTCTGCCTGGCGCGGGTCGATGATATCCGGCCCAAGCACCGGCAGGGGCACGGCTTCACTCTCACCGCTGCGGTACCACGGCACGGTGCGAATAGACTGGCTTTCGATCTTCTTCTGGAGGGTGATGAACCCGTTCAGCAGGGCCTGGGGGGTGGGCGGGCAGCCGGGGACGTACACATCCACAGGGATGTACTTATCGATGCCCGAAACCACGTTGTAGCCTTCCTTAAAGGGGCCACCACCGCTGGCGCAGGCGCCCATCGCCAGGACGTACTTCGGCTCCGGCATCTGGTTATAAATGCGCACGATCGGCACCACCATCTTCTTGGTGACCGTGCCGGAGATGATCAGCAGGTCTGCCTGGCGAGGGCTGGCGCGCATCACTTCCATGCCGAACCGGGAGATGTCGTAGCGGGATGCTGCCGAGGCGATCATCTCGATGGCGCAGCAGGCCAGCCCGAACAGAAGCGGCCACATGGATTTGCTCCGGCTCCAGTTGTAAATGCGGTCCAGGCTGGTTACCGCGATGGTGGATTGCAGCTCCTCCGGGATGGGGATATCCGGGTTCTGCAGCCCTTCGAGACCACTCTTGCCGTTGGTCATGGGTTTGTAGCCTCCTCGTAGTACTCCCGCAGGATTTCAGTCAGCAGCCCATCGTGGGCCAGCGCCGGATCATCGGCAAAATTGGGGAGTGTGACGATCATCTGGTAAAGCTCTTGCAGGCCCAGCGAATCGAGGTCTGCATCCGGGTAACGTGCCATTAGCTCCAGAACGATCTCATAGGATGTTTCCCAGTACAGCGGTTGGGGTGCGTCAGGTGATGCACTCATCTTCCGGCATTTTCTGGTTGTCCGATATCCCTGGCGATAGGATGCTGAACCCGGCTGTGATGGTACGGAGCCAGCAAGCCCGCACGCCGGCGGATTCCCCTGGCGCTGTTCTCGGGTAGTGTACATCGAAGGCATCGATCTCGCAACAAATCGGAGCATTCTGGTTAATTATTTCACAGGCCTGTTGAGCCGCGTGATCAGTTGCCCGTGGGCGTGAAGGTGATGGTGTCCACGATACGGGTTACAAGCGGTTCGACGCTGGACCAGACAGTCGCCTCCGCACTGGAATCGACAAGAATGAGATCTGTATCGGTCGGCGTAATCATGACCAGCTCGCGGCCGCTGCCCGTGCCGAGCATCGTGATGCTGGCGGCTGGCAGATCGCCAATCGTGCGAGAAGTCACGTCCAGCGGCTCTGCTGCATCGGCGACCAGCGCTTCCATGATGCTCTGCGGGCTGGTCCCCGGATCTGGCACGGAGCCATCCGGCAGGGTGAAGGTATTGAGCTGACCGCTTTGTACCTGCACGAGCACGATATCCGGCGGGAACTCAGTAGAGGTCAGGTCCAGCTCGTAATTGCTGAGGACGAAGAAACCCGGGCCGAGGGAGAGCGCATACCAGCTTTCGGGGTACTGGACTGTGATGCCAGCCGGATCGATGTGTATCCGGTCAAGCGGCAGGTCTGCCATGGCCTGCAGCGCTTCCGCAGAAAGCGGCTGCGGGGTGGCGGTAGGGATAGGCGGCGCTTCAGCCCGATCCACGTTTGCGATGAACGAGCTTGCCAGCAGCGGGATGAGGGCTGCAATCACGACAAGCACCAGGATAAACTGCCAGGAAAGCGCCTCTTCCCTGGTGGGGACTTCCGGTTGGAGGGTTTGGTCTTCCATAATGGTAGGCTCGCTCCGTGTTAGCAAAAATACCAGTCCGGGGGCCGCTGTTCGGGTGCCGGGGATCAGGGGGCGCGACAGGGCCATCTGCTGAGTGTGCCTGTCACTTTCTGGCAGGCAGCGCAGCATTCATAAGTATAAGCGTCACCCGGTATTTTACAACCTGATCGGGCGGAATACAGTCGTCTTACCCTGTTTTGCAGCGGGCAGGCGTGTGTGTATAATGAGCCGTCTTGGGGATTAGCGCGGGGCGCCCTGGCAGGAGGTACACGGCGATGCAGGTTCTGATCACAGGTTCGGATGGCTTTGCCGGGGGACACCTGATCCGACATCTGCGGGCCGCAGCGCCTGACCTGGCGCTGCACGGGACGGCCTGGCGCAGCGCGGCGGAGCGATCCGATCTTGCCGCGCAGCTGGCCAGCGTGACGACCCTTGACCTGCGTGACCCTGATGCCGTGACGGCGCTGGTGAAAACCGTCCGACCGGACTATGTGTATCACCTGGCGGCGCAAGCGTTTGTTCCCCGCTCCTTTGAAGACCCCTGGGAAACGCTCGAAAACAACATCCGCGGCCAGCTGAACCTGACCCTGGCGCTGCTTGAGCACCAGCCGGATGCCCGGCTGCTGGTGGCCAGCTCCGCGGAAATCTATGGCATGGTGCCGCCCGAAAAAATGCCGCTGACGGAAGACCTGCCCTTCGCACCGGAGAATCCCTACAGCGTAAGCAAGGTGACCCAGGACATGCTGGCGCTGCAGTATCACCTGAGCCACGGGCTGGCGACGATCCGCACCCGACCCTTCAACCATATCGGCCCCGGCCAGAGCGCCCAGTTCGTGGCCCCGGCGTTTGCCATGCAGATCGCGCGCATCGAGCAGGGGCTGCAGGAGCCGGTGATTCATGTGGGCAACCTGGATGTGCAGCGCGATTTCACTGATGTGCGGGATGTTGTCGCGGCGTACCAGGCCGCGATGGAGAAAGGGCAGCCCGGCGCGGCCTATAATATCTGCAGCGGCAGCGCGCACAGCATCCAGGCGCTGCTGGATACCCTGCTGAGCTACTGCCGGGTTGCCGTGGAAGTGCGGGTTGATCCTGCCCGGCTGCGCCCGGTCGACCGGCCGATTGTGGTGGGATCGGCGGCGCGTTTGCAGGCCGATACCGGGTGGGCTCCGCGGTTCAGCTTTGAGACAAGCCTGCGGGATGTGCTGGAGGAGGCCCGGCAGCGGGTGGCGGCTGCAAATTAGACAGCGCGCCCACGTTATTTGCCGCGCGGTTGCGTCAGGCGGTGGTCAGGTCTGCGCCATGAGGGCGCTGATTGTGTATTAAGGTTCGCCGTGGTACTGTCACCCCGCGGGTTTGCGGTCGGGTGGGAAACTGGCGTTCTGGCCCGCTTATTGTTCAGATACAGGAGCTTATGATTATGACGAAGAGCGCACTCATTACCGGGATTACGGGGCAGGACGGCTCTTACCTGGCGGAACTTCTGCTGGAGAAGGGGTACCGGGTCTTTGGCCTGGTGCGCCGCACCAGCACGATTAACTTCGCCCGGCTGCGCCACATTCAGGATCATATCGAGCTGATCTCCGGCGATATGCTGGACCAGACGTCGCTGATCACCGCGCTGGAGCAGAGCGAGGCGACCGAGGTCTATAACCTGGCGGCGCAGAGTTTTGTCCAGACTTCCTGGCAGCAGCCGGTCTTCACCGGGGATGTGACCGCGCTGGGCGTCACGCGCCTGCTGGACGCGATCCGCAATGTGAACCAGGATATCCGCTTCTACCAGGCGTCCAGCAGCGAGATGTTCGGCAAGGTGCGGGAAGTGCCGCAGAAGGAAACGACCCCGTTCTATCCCCGCAGCCCGTACGGCGTGGCGAAGGTGTACGGCCACTGGATTACGGTGAACTACCGCGAAAGCTACGGGATGCATGCCAACAGCGGCATTCTGTTCAACCACGAATCGCCCCGGCGCGGGCTGGAATTTGTGACGCGCAAGGTGTCGAATGCCGTCGCGCGGATTCACCTGGGCCTGCAGGATAAGCTGTTCCTGGGCAACCTGGATTCGCGGCGCGACTGGGGCTTTGCCGGGGACTACGTGCGGGCGATGTGGCTGATGCTCCAGCAGGACGAGCCGGGTGATTATGTGGTGGCGACCGGCGAGACGCACTCCGTGCAGGAGCTGGTAGACGTGGCATTTGCGCATGTCGGGCTGGACTGGCGCGAGTATGTCCGCCAGGATCCGCGTTACATGCGCCCGGCGGAGGTTGACCTGCTGGTGGGCGATCCCACCCACGCCGGCGAGAAACTCGGCTGGGAGCCGAACATCCTGTTCAGGGAACTGGTGCAGATGATGGTTGACGCGGATGTGGAAATGCTCAAGAGCGGGTTCCGGCAGGAAGGCGTGGCGCTGTGAGCCTGGCGCCCTTGATTGACACCCACTGTCACCTGGATTTCGAGCGGTACGATGAAGACCGGGGGGCGGTGCTGACACGGGCGGCAGAAGCGGGCGTGACGGCGATCGTCAACCCGTCGATCAGCCTGGAAAACAGCATGCAGGTCTGCGATCTGGCGGCGGCGCAGCCGTTGATCTATGCCGGCATCGGTGTGCATCCTAACGGCGCGGGGAACGTGAACGCCGAGGGGATCGCGCGGCTGCGGGCGCTGGCCGCCCGGCCGGAGGTCGTGACGGTCGGCGAGATCGGCCTGGACTACTACTGGAACAAGAGCCCGAAGGACATCCAGCAGCGCGTGCTGGAAGGCCAGCTCGCCCTGGCCGCCGATCTGGCGCTGCCCGTGATCATCCACAACCGTGACGCGACCGCCGATGTGCTGGCGATCCTGGCGGCGTGGGTTGGTGGGCTGCCGGCGGGGCATGCCCTGCATGGCCGGGCGGGGGTGCTGCACTCGTTCTCCGCCGGGCCGGAGGACGCCCTGCGCGCCGTCGAGCTGGGTTTCTTTGTGGGGATCACCGGGCCGGTGACCTTTAAGAACGCGGATATGCTGCGCGAGGTGGTGCGCGCTGTGCCGGAAGACCGGCTGCTGATCGAGACGGATGGGCCGTTCCTCACGCCGCACCCCCACCGCGGGCAGCGCAACGAGCCCGCTTACGTGCAGTATGTGGCCGATCGCATCGCGGCGGTGCGGGTGAGCGATTACGCGCTGCTGGCCCGCCAGACCACGGCCAACGCCATCCGGTTGTTTGCCCTGCCGCTGGAGGCCACAGCGGTATAGGGCATATATTGCTGCGCGGACCAGACCGGGTGCGGTAACGCGGCCCGGTTTTTCTTTGCGCTCAGGAGGATCGATGGCACATCGCGCCAGTGCGCAGCCAGCCCGGCTGGCGGCGCTCCGTTACCGGGATTTCCGGCTGTTGTGGGGCGGGCAACTGCTTTCCGCGACTGGCTCCCAGATGCAGTTTATCGCCGTGAACTGGCACGTGTTCGCGCTGCTGCGCGGCCAGACCTTCAGCGTCAACCTGCTGGGGCGCGAGATTCTGCTTGGCGGGGAGGCGCTGGGCCTGGGCACGCTGGGGCTGGCGCGCATCCTGCCTATCTTTCTGTTTGCGCTGCTGGGCGGGATGCTGGCCGATTCGCGTGACCGGCGCCGGCTCCTGATCGGGGCGCATTGTGGCGCGGCCCTGTTCGCGGGGACGCTGGCGATCCTGACGCTCTCCGGTAACGAGAGCCTGCTGGTGCTGTACCTGCTGACCGCCGCCGATGCGGCCATGAGCGCGCTGGTGGCCCCGGCGGAGCAGTCGCTGGTGCCGAACCTGGTGGCGCGCGAACACGTGGCGAACGCGATCAGCCTGAACACGCTGCTGTGGTACCTGGCGACGACGGTCGGCCCGGCGCTGGCCGGGATCATCGTGGGGCAGCTGGGCGTGGGGGTGGTCTACGCGATCAACGCGGTGTCGTTTTCGGCCGTCATCATCATGCTCCTGCGGATGCGCTACCGGGGCGGCGTTCCTGCGGGGAGCACCGGGCTGAACCTGGCGGCCCTGAAGGAAGGCTTTCTGTTCACCTACCGGGAGCGCATGATCTGGAGCACAATGCTGCTTGATTTCTTCGCGACCTTCTTCTCCTCCGCCCGGACGATGTTGCCGATCATCGCGACGGACATCCTGGGGCTGGGGGTGGAGGGCTACGGTTTCCTGGCGACAGCGCAGCCGGTCGGCGCGGTGATCGCGGGGGCGGTGCTGGCCCTGCGCCGCGATATCCATCGCCAGGGGGTGGTGCTGCTGGTCAGCGTGGCCGTTTACGGGCTGGCGACCGCGCTGTTTGGCCTGTCCACCAGCGTGGTGGTGTCCTACTTCCTCTTCGGGCTGACCGGGGCGGGCGATACCGTCTCCACCGTGATCCGCGGCACGATCCGGCAGCTGATGACCCCCGACCGGCTGCGCGGGCGGATGACCGGCGTGAACATGCTGTTTTTCAGTGGCGGGCCGCAGCTGGGCGAGCTGGAAGCCGGGCTGGTGGCGGCGCTGTTCGGCGCGCCCGTGGCGATTGTCACCGGCGGGCTGGCGACTGTCCTGCTCACCGGCTGGATCGCGTGGGAGTATCCGCGGCTGCGGCGCTACACCAGCGATGATTTCCGGCGGGCGGAAGCGGCCAGCGCGTAACGGTGGCGCGGGCGGGTGCTGCTGATCAGGGAACCCGGTACAATCCGCGCCAGGATGTGAACTGCCGATGTTATGAGGTGGAATGTGACGGTGATGCCCGATCTGTCGATCATCATTGTGAGCTGGAACGTAGCCGACCTGTTGGATGCCTGCCTGCGCAGCATCCTGGCCGGGCCGGTGCGCTTTGTGGCGGCGGGGGAGATGCCTGCCGGGGCGGATGACCGCCTGGCTGTTGAGGTGATCGTCGTGGACAGCGCCAGCACCGATCACTCGCTGGCGGTGCTGGCCCGCTATCCGGCGGTGCAGACGCTGCCCCAGGCGGAGAATGTCGGCTTCACGCGGGGCAACAACATCGGCCTGCAGCGCGCGCGGGGGCGGCACATCCTGCTGCTCAACCCGGACACCGAGGTGATCGGTGACGCGCTGCGCCAGCTGGTGGATTATCTCGACGCGCACCCTGACGTGGGGGTGGTCGGCCCGCACACGCTGAACACCGACGGCACGCCGCAGTCCACGCGGCGGCAGTTCCCCACGCTGATCACCGCTCTGTTCGAAAGCACATGGCTGCAGCGTTTTGCGCCGCCTGGCGTGCTGCGCCGATACACGCTGGCCGACGCGCCGGATGACGGCGTGTATGATGTTGGCTGGATGCAGGGCTCGGCCCTGATGGCCCGGCGCGCGGTTTTTGACGAGATCGGCGGGCTGGACGAGGGGTTTGTGATGTTCTCGGAAGAAATGGACTGGTGCCGGCGCGCGGCTGACGCGGGCTGGCGGCGGGTGTATGTGGGGACAGCGCGAATCATCCACCACGGCGGCAAGAGCACGGATCAGGTGGTGGCCCGGCGGCACATCTACTTCCAGGCGAGCAAGGTGCGCTACTTCCGTAAGCATGCCGGGCGGCGCGTGGCGGAGGCGCTGCGCCTGTACCTGCTGGCGCAGTATGCCTGGCAGCTGGCGCTGGAATGGGTGAAGGGTACGCTGGGGCATAAGCGCGCGCTGCGCCGGGAACGAGTGGCCGCTTACCGGGAAGTGCTGCAATCGGGGCTGCGAGCGGAACGGTGATAACGATGCGAATCGGGCTGATTACGGGCGAGTACCCGCCGATGCAGGGCGGGGTGGCGGATTTTACCCGCGAGATCGGGCGGGCGCTGGTGGCAAGTGGCCACAGTGTGTTTGTGCTGACGGATGGGCGCGGCGAGGGTGCGGGCGACGCCGGGATCACGGTTGACGCGCGGGTGACGAACTGGAACCGGGCGAGCCTGGGGGCAGTTCAGCGATGGGCGCGCGAGCGGCGGCTGGACGTGATCAACCTGCAGTACCAGACGGCGGCCTATAACATGGCGGCGCTGATTCACCTGCTGCCGCGCTGGATTCCCGGTATCCCGTTCGTGACCACGTTTCATGACCTGCGTGTGCCGTACCTGTTTCCGAAGGCCGGGCCGCTGCGCGAGTGGTGGGTGCTGCGCCTGGCACGGGATTCCGCCGCGGCCATCGTGACCAACCCGGAGGATGAGAGGGTGCTGCTGCGCGCGGGCGACGTTCGCCGGGTCGAGCGGATTCCGATCGGGTCTAACATCCGGCCTGTGGAGTCGCAAGGCTTTGATGCGCAGGCGTTTCGCGCCGGGATGGGTGTGCGGCCGGAGGAAACGCTGGTGGCGTTTTTTGGTTTCATGAACCGGAGCAAGGGTGTGGAAACGCTGCTGCGTGCGCTGGCGGCGGTGGATACGCCGGAGACGCCCTTCCGGCTGGCCATGATCGGTGGGCGCACCGGCGCCAGCGACCCGACCAACGCGGCCTACGCCGAGGAAATCGATACGCTGATCAGCACGCTCGGCCTGGCTGACCGGGTGCTGTGGACGGGCTACGTGGATGATGCCACGGTGAGCGCCTGGCTGTATGCGGCGGACTGCTGCGCGCTGCCATTCGCGGATGGGGTGTCCTTCCGGCGGGGGAGCCTGATGGCGGCGCTGGCGCACGGCTGCGCGATCATCAGCACGACTCCATCCAGCCCGCTGCCTGAGATTCACAACGGTGTGCATATGCGGCTGGTCTCGCCGGGGGACGCGGATGCCCTGGCCGGGGCGCTGCGTGAGCTGGCCGCCGAGCCCGGATTGCGGGCGCGGCTCCAGGCGGGCGCGCGCCGTCTTCACTTCGATTTCGGCTGGGATCAGATCGCCTCCCGGACGGCCGCCGTATTCGCCGCCGTGTCCGGCTAGTTCGTGTAGTCATTGACCTGACAATGGGCAAGCACGGAATGGTCTGGTACACTTGCCCGTTGTTTTGCATGCGGATACGCATACCGAGGAGACCGGGTTATCCGTGATGGGAAAGCGAAGGATGCTGGCGTTGGTGCTCGCCGCATACCTGATCCTGGGGATCGGGTACAGTGTGATCACGCCTGTCTTTGAGGCGTCCGACGAGCTAAGCCACTATCCACTGGTGCAGTACCTGGCGAGTCACGGGCTGCGCCTGCCGGTGCAGAACCCGGCTGAGCCGGCCCTTTGGAAACAGGAGGGCAGCCAGCCGCCGCTGTACTATTTCCTCGCTGCGCTGGCGACCAGCGCGATTGACACCACCGATTTCCCGCTCGCATACCAGCCTAACCCCCACGCGGATATCGGCCTTGTGCCGCCAGACGGCAACACGAATATGGCGATGCACACCGCGGAAGCGGAGTCCTTCCCGTGGCAGGGGACTGTGCTGGCGGTGCATGTGGCGCGTCTGCTGTCTGTCCTGATGGGCGCGGTGACCGTGCTGACCACCTACCTGATCGGGCGGGAAGTCCTGCCGGATCAGCCGGCGGTGGGGGTGGCTGCGGCGGCGCTGAACGCCCTGGTGCCGATGTTCCTCTTTATCAGCGGTTCAGTTAACAACGACAACCTCTCTAACATGGTGGCCGGGCTGCTCGTGTGGCGGGTGATCCGCCTGCTGCGGCGCGAGGCAGCTCCCCCGTGGAGTGAGCTGATTCTGCTGGGCGGGCTGGCGGGGGCGGCGCTGCTGGCGAAGCTGAGCCTGGGTTTTCTGCTGCTGTTTGTGGCCGGGGCGCTGCTGAGCCTCAGCATCCGGTTGCGCAGCTGGCGGCCGGTGGTGCTTGGCGGGGCGATCTCCGGCGGCGTGACTATCCTGCTGGCCGGGTGGTGGTACCTGCGCAACTGGCGGCTGTACAGCGACCCGACCGGGCTGAACGTGTTCCTCGATCTTGTGGGGCGCCGTCTGGTGCGGGCTGACGCTGCCCAGCTGCTGACAGAGCAGGAGTCGTTCTTCCGGTCGTGGTGGGGTGTGTTCGGCGGGATGAATGTCCTGTACCCGGACTGGGTGTATGTCCTGTTTAACACGATCGGCTTGATCGGGGTGAGTGGTTTTGTTTTCTACCTGCTGTTGTGGGCGGCGCGACGCCTGCCGGCAGGCTGGCGTGCCAATGGCCCGGCGCTGCTGGTGGTAACCCTGTGGCCGCTGGTGGCGTTTGCGTCCCTGTTGAGCTGGTCGAGCGTGACCTGGGCTTCGCAGGGGCGGCTGCTGTTCATCGCCATCGGCCCGGTGAGCTGCTGGCTGGCAATTGGGCTGAGCTGGTGGCTGCCACGCCGCGGGCAACGGGCGGCCTGGCTGCTGGTGATCGCGCTGTTTGGCGCGGTGGCGGCCCTGACACCCTTCCTCGTCATCCGGCCGGTGTACACCCCGCCGGCACTGGACGCAGCCTTCCCAGAGGAGCTGCCGGGCCATGCGCAGGACTTCTACGAACCCGGCTCGGACACACCGCTGCTGCGCCTGCGCGGGTACGAGGTCCTAACCGAAACGGCGCAGCCCGGCGGGCGGATCGACCTGCGCCTGTACTGGCAGGTGCTGGAACAGCCGTCACGCCGCTGGAGCCTGTTTGTGCATATGCTGGACGGCGCGGACGTGATCGCTGCCCAGCGTGACCGCTATCCTGGGCGAGGGCTGCTGGCAACTGAGCAGCTCCTGCCGGGCCAGACGTGGGTTGAAGCGCTGACGGTGATGCTCCCGGATGCTTTGTACACGCCGGACACAGTACACCTGACGCTGGGCATTTACGATACGGGAACGGGCGAACGGCTTGTGCTTGGGCCGGATGGGGCCTCGGTGCTGGCGCTGGAAGGCGCTGTCGCTGCGCAGCCGGTCGATGCGCAGGCGGCTGTTCCGAATTCCCGTGCCGACAACTTTGACGGGCTGGTGCTGCTGCGCGGGTACGAGGTCAGCGCGCGGCAGCTGCAGCCCGGTGAGACACTGGAAGTCACGCTGTACTGGGAGGCGCAGCGGGATTTGCCGCGGGATTACACCGTGTTCGCACATATAATTGAGGTGCCAACACTGACGATCTACGGCGGCTCCGATGTGCAGCCCACACCGCCCACCACTGAATGGAGCCCGGGGGCGCTGGTCGTGGATCGTCACCGCCTGACGCTTGACCCGGAGACGCCGCCCGGCACCTATGATCTTGAAGTCGGGTTATACTGGATGCCGGAAGCGGGCGTCTTTGAGCGCCTGAATGTGCTGCCTGAACGTGGCGAACTGGCCGCCGATCTGGTGTACCTGAGCCGGATCCGGGTCGATCCGCCGGCGGAGGCGACGGAACGTGACTGAGATGCTGCAGCGCCGCTGGCGCGCAGGCTGGGCTGACGGGCTGGCCTGCCTGATCCTGCTGGTCCTGTGGGCCGGGTTCTTCTGGCGTTTTCTGACGCCGGTCGCTGCCGACCAGGTGTCGCTGGCGGAGGGCGATTTTTCCGCCCAGTTTGTGGCGTTTGGGGCATACCAGGCCGAGCGACTGTGGGCGGGCGAGGTGCCGCTGTGGAATCCGTACAACAACGGCGGGCTGCCCTTCCTGGCGGATACCCAGGCGGCGGTCTTCTACCCGCCGCGCCTGATCACAGTGGCCCTGACCGGGCTGGCGGGTGAGTGGACGTATCACGCGCTGGAGCTGGAGATGATGGCGCACGTCCTGCTGACCAGCCTGCTGATGTATGCCTTCCTGCGGCGGCTGACGCGCGGCGAGACCGGCAGCGTACCCGGCGCGCTGGCCGGGGCGGTCACGTGGGCTTACGGCGGGTTCATGACCGGGTATCCGCCGCTGCAGCTGGCCCTGCTGGAGGCGGTCACGTGGGGGCCGCTGCTGCTGCTGGCGGTCCGCGAAGCCACGGCGCACAAGCGTCCGGACTGGCGCTGGCTGGCACTCGGCGGGGTGGCGCTGGGCCTCAGCGCGCTGGCCGGGCATCCGCAGTCGGTCTGGTTTCTGGGTCTGCTCTACGTGGCGTATGCGGGCTATCGCGTGTGGCGGCGCGGCGGTGGCTGGACGGCCTTCCTGAGTACAGCGAGCGTGGTTGGCCTGCTGGGGATCGCGCTGGCGCTGGTGCAGCTGCTGCCCGCGGCGGAGTATTTGCAGCACACCACGCGGATTGACTTCGGTTTTGAGGCCAAACGCAACGGCTTCCCCATTCAGGATATCATCCAGATCGTGTTCCCGCGCGTGATCAGCGTGTGGTCGCCGCTGTATGTGGGGATCGGCGGGCTGGTGCTGGCCGCGGTGGCGATCTGGCGGCGGGTGGAGGACCGGGCCTTCTGGGGCGGGGCGGCGCTGGTCGGACTGCTCTTCAGCTTTGGCGGGAATGCAGCCCTGTACGGCCTGCTGTATAACGTCCTGCCGGGCGCAACCCTGTTCCGCGGGCAGGAACGCGGGGCGATCGTGGTCGCGCTGGCGCTGAGCGTGCTGGTCGGGCTGGGGCTGACGAGCCTCATCGGCGCGGGACAGGACGCGGGGCGCGGGCTGCGACGCAATTTGCGACGCGGGCTGGCGGCACTGGGCAGCCTGATATGGTTCGTGATCCTGGTCGCGTTTGTGTTGTGGCTGGGGCCGGCAGCCGAGTTCTACGGAGAGAGGCTCCCCGCGCTGGCGTTCTCCGGGCTGATGATCCTGCTGATCGGCGCCGCGCTGCTGGCGCTGCTGCATGCCCCGGCGAGCCGCCCCCGCCAGGCGCTTGTGATCGCCCTGATCGTCTTTGACCTGTTTACGGTGGGGGCTGACAGCCTGCTCACTGACCCGATCCCGCCGTCGGAACGGCTGGCGCGGCCCGCGCTGCTGGACGTGGCGCTGGAGGACCCGGCGCTGCCCCCGGCGCGGGTGGATGGCATCCGCGGCGTGATGGGCAATTTTGGCTCCCTGTGGCGGATTCCTGACATTCGGGGGATCAGCCCGCTGTGGCTGGAAGGGCCGTATGCCCTGATCGGGCCGGATTTTCCCAGCCCGCTGGCCTGGGAGCTGTTCGCGGTGCGCTACGTACTCACCGACTGGCAGGAATTGCCCGTGCCGGGCCGCGTGGCGGCGACAGGGGCTGATCCTTACGGGGAGATCAACGCGCATCTGCTGGATGATCCGCGCCCGTTCGCGCTGCTGATTGGGGATGCCTGGCCGGTGGGGAGCGACGCGGAGGCGTATGCGCTGCTGGCTGAGCCAGGGATTGACCCGCGCCACAGGGTGATCGTCGAAGTGCGGGACGAGGACATACCTGCCGATCTGGGCGGGGACGGTACAGCGGAAGTGACCGCATTCGCGCCGGAGCGGATCACCGTCACGCTGCGCGGTGTGGATGCCCCGGCGATTCTGAGCCTGGCGCTGCCGCATTATCCCGGCTGGCAAGCGACGGTTGACGGGGAGGCCGCGCCGCTGCTGCGAGCCTATGGCGCGTTGAGCGCCGTCGTGCTGCCCGCGGGGGCGGAGGCGGTGGAACTGGTGTATGCGCCGTGGACGTTCACAGCGGGCGCGCTGGTGAGCCTGCTGAGCTGGGGCGGTGTGCTGGGTGGCTCGTTGTGGCTGGCCCTGCGCCGCAGGAGGACTGTTCGATGACCAGTATGGATGGCATTACGGAGCGAATCCTGAAGCTGAACCGTGTCACGGTCGCGATTCTGATCGGGCTGCTGGCGGGCGGCCTGGCCGGGCTGGTGGGCCTGGGCATCGTGGTGATCGGCCCGGTTTATACGACGGCGATTCTTGCCGGTCTGCTGCTGGGGCTGTACATCCTGACCGACCTGAATGTCGCGCTGTATGCCGTCATCGCCGTCATCGGCCTGATCCCGTATGGCACGCTGCCCTTTAAGATCGTGATTACGCCCTCGCTGCTGGACCTGGCGCTGATCGCATTCCTGATGGTGTACGCCTTCCAGTGGATGACGGGGCGGCGGCGCCTGTTCCGTTTCACCCCGGTGCATGGGCTGGTGATCGTCTTTGCCCTGATTATGCTGTTCAGCTTCCTGATGGGCCTGCGCCATGCGCCGCTGACCAATAACATCCTCAAGCAGTTTGTGGAGATGCTCATGGCGATCGCGCTGGCGTTTGTGCTGCCGGATGTGCTGCGCGACGAAAAGGCGCTGGAACGCCTGCTGCGGGTGGTGGTGCTGCTCGGCGCGGCGACGGCGTTGATCGGCATCGTGCTGTATGTGCTGCCGGACACGCTTACGGAGCAGATTCTCGTCCGGCTGGCCCCGTTTGGTTACCCGAACGGCGGGGTAGTGCGTTACGTGGAAGATAACCCCGGCCTGGCGGAGCGCGCGATCGGGGTCTGGATCGACCCGAATTCGTACGGCGGGGTGCTGGCGGTGCTGGGCGCCCTGATCGCGCCGCATCTGTTCAGCCAGCGGGCGCTGGGCTGGCCGCGCTGGGTGATCGCGGGGGCGGTGGGGCTGCTGGGGCTGGCGCTGCTGCTGACATTTTCGCGCGGGTCGATGCTGGCGCTGGGCAGCGCGCTGGTGTTTGTGGCGGTGATTCGTTACCGCAGGCTGCTGTGGCTGATGGTGGCCGCGGGAATTCTGATGCTCATCCTGCCTGTCACACAGGCGTATGTGGTGCGGATGATCGAGGGCTTCCAGTTTGCCGACCAGGCGAGCCAGATGCGCGTGGGGGAGATCACCGACGCCCTGGAGCTGATCGGGCGCTATCCGCTGGTCGGGGTGGGGTTCTCCGGCACGCCTACCCGTGACATCTACCTGGGCGTGGCCAACCTGTACCTGACCATGGCGGGCAATATGGGGCTGCTGGGGCTGGGAACGTATCTGCTGATGCTGGCGACTCTTTTTGGGTATGGCTTAACCGCCTGGCGGCGGCAGCGGCGCCCTGTGCGACTTGAGCCGTTCTGGCTGGGGAGTTATGCGGCGATTGTGACAGTGCTGGCTGCCGGCGTATTCGACCATTACTTCTTCAAGCTGGAGTTTCAGGCTTCGGCGGCGCTGTTCTGGCTGGTTTTTGGGCTGGCGCTGACCAGTTCCCGGCTGTGGCTGCTGGCAGAGAATGAGCCGCTTCAGCAATCGGCGGCAGACTAAGCCTTGCTAAAGCCCTGGCTTTAAGGTAGTATGGCGAACGCACTATCAACCGGTCTGAATTGATGCTTGGCGCTTCAATCGCCGGCTTTCCATTCCCTGCGGGGCCGCCTGGCCGTGACGGGGGATAATCCCGAGGAAAGGAGGCAAAGCCACAATGCGCACTTATGAATTGACGTTTGTCGTTCGCTCAGATATTGCTGAGGATGCTGTCTCAACCACTATTGAGAACGTCCAGCAATGGGTGACGGCGGATGAAGGCAATGAAGTGCTGCGGGTCGATCAGTGGGGGCGGCGCAAGCTCGCTTACCCGATCAATGACCAGCGCGAAGGACACTACATTCTGCTGGAAGTCACGCTGGAGCCGGAATCAATTCCGGAGCTCGAGCGCAGCCTGAAGCTGAGTGATGAAATCCTGCGCTACCTGCTGATCCGGGGGGACGAATAACCCGGGTCACGAGCAGACAGGTCTCCCGCGGTTTTCCGAAAAACGGTTGTACTGGTTAGAGGAGTAGTGGTATGGGCCGGGGGTTGAACAAAGTCATGATTATCGGCCACCTGGGGCGTGACCCGGAAATGCGGTACACACCCAGCGGGCGGCCGGTAACCAGTTTCAGCGTAGCCACCAGCCGGAGCTGGACCTCTGCTGAGGGCGAACGGCGTGAAGAAGTGGAATGGTTCAATGTCGTTGCCTGGGGCGCGCTGGCGGAAATCTGCAAAACGCATCTGAATAAGGGCCAGCAGGTCTATATTGAGGGGCGGCTGCAGACGCGCGGCTGGGAGGACGATACGGGCAAGAAGCACTACCGTACCGAGCTGGTTGCCAACGAGATGATCCTCCTGGGTGACCGGCGGCCTGTATCTGAGATCGGCCAGTACGGGTTTGACGAAACCGGGGATGACGAGGAAGACTACGCATTCTAGCAGGGATATCCTGAAAACCAGGGGCAAGCCGCCTGGTTTGAAGTGAGTTGATTTGAGGAACTATCCATGAGTGATGAAGAACGACAGGACAATGATGATCGTGGTCGTCGCCCGCGCCGCGGTGGTGGCGGGGGGCGTCGGCGGCGGGTGTGTCCGTTCTGCGCTGATGGCGTGAGCCGGGTCGATTACAAGGACGCAGATATGCTGCGCCGGTTTGTAAACGAAGAGGGCAAGATCCGCCCCCGTCGCCAGACCAATGTGTGCGCGCTGCACCAGCGCAGTCTGGCGGTGGCGGTGAAACGGGCCCGTCACCTGGCGCTGCTGCCCTTCACGGGTCAGCACTCCCACGGCTAAGCTCGGCGCATGCCGGCTCAGATTGCATACCGGAATGGCAGAGGGCGCCGTATAGTCGGCGCACTCTGCTGTGTGTTTTTATAAGAGTTTTCGTGGTCCTACTAGAGGAGAAAGTAACCGTATGGCCAAAAAAGCCACCACGGGCGTCCCTAACAGACGGAAACGCACCGCTGAGCAGGACAAACGCACCTATCTTTCCCGCGCAGAGCGGGAAGCGCGCGCCCAGCGCACCCTGCTGCTGAGCATCGGCGCGGCCCTGGGTGTGGTGCTGATTGTGCTGCTGGTGGGAATCGTGATTGAAGGGTTTGTCCGGCCTAACCAGGCGATTGCAGTCGTGAATGGGGAAACCGTTACGACGCGGGCTTTTGAGCAGCGCGTACGGTATACCCGCTGGCAGTTGGGCCAGCAGCTGGCTAATATTGCCGCGATCTATGGACCAAACTATCTGACCGATCAGTCCAGCCCGTTCTACCAGCAGTTTGTGCAGCTCCAGCCCGGTCAGGAATATCTGATTGGCGGCCAGGTGCGCGACCAGCTGGTGGACGAGATCCTGATCCGTCAGCAGGCCGCTGAACGTGGGATTACGGTCGATGCAGCAGCTGTTGATGCCCGGATTCAAGAGTTTTTTGGGTATGATCCCGATCCTGAGGACCCGGCGCCGACGGTTGAACCGACCGTGACCCCGACGCCGATTGTTTCCCCAACGCCGTCGCCAGAACCTTCCGCGACGCCAGAGCCGGAAGATACTGAAGCGACGGAAGAAGAAGGCACCCCCGTGCCGACCGTCACCCCGATGCCGACCCTGACCCCGGCCCCCACGCTGACCGTCGAGGAACAGGCGGAGCGGTATGAGGAATTTTCTTCGGAATACTTCACCGAGGCGGTGCGCGTTTCTGGCATGAGCCAGGAACAGATCCGGGCCATCTTTGAGGTCGATGTGCTGCGCCAGCAGCTTCAGGATGAGATCGCAGGCGATATCCCGGCCAGCGAGGAGCAGGTTGACGCGCGGCATATCCTGGTGGCGACTGAGGAAGAAGCCCAGGATGTCCTGGCGGCGCTGGCAGAGGGTGAAGCCTTTGCCGATCTGGCGCGCGCAGCCTCTATGGATACCGGCAGCGGGGCCAGCGGTGGTGAACTGGACTGGGCCGGGCGCGGGCAGTATGTGGCCGAGTTTGAGGATGCTGTCTTTAATGCCGAGATCGGGGCGATTGTCGGCCCGGTGCAGAGCGAGTTTGGCTACCACATCATCCAGGTGCATGCTCGCGAAGTGCGCGACCTGACAGAAGCGCAGCTTGAAACCAAGCGCCAGGTGGCGTTCACCGAGTGGCTGACGACGGCTCAGAATGAAGCCACGATCGAGTACCCGGTGTCGTACATCGATCGCACACCGGATGACCCCACGATCTTCGAAATGGGGCTGGTGGGCGCTTTGACGGGCAGCTAACCGGAAGCCGGCGCCTGCACGTGGCGATGTAATGGCCCTGGTGCAGAAGAAAGCGGCAGCGCTGTAGTGGCGGTGCCGCTTTTGAGTCTCGTCGGGGCTCGCCTTTTCAGCGCGCTGCGGGCAGGGTTACCACGAAGGTGACACTGTTCGCATCGCTCTCGGCGTGGATGGCGCCGCCATGCAGCCGGACCAGCTGGCGCGTAATCGCCAGCCCCAGGCCGCTGCCGCCGCTGTCCCGGGCGCGGGCTTCCTCTGCCCGCCAGAACCGATCAAAGAGATGACGGAGCTCTTCGGGTGTCAGGCCGCTGCCGGTATTGCGGATGGCGATGCGCACACCGGCAGGATCGGGCGTAACGCTCAGGGTAATTTCGCCACCTTCAGGGGTATGGCGCAGGGCGTTGCTGAGCAGGTTGCCGAACACCTGGCGCAGCCGATCCACGTCCACCAGCACCTGGGGGAGGTCTGCCGCGATGCTGGCCTGCAGGGTCACGCCCGCATCGAGCGCCAGCGGCTCGAACAGGCTGGCGGCCTGCGCCGCCAGTTCACCGGGCGCGGCCAGCGTGCGCTCCAGCGGCAGGCGCCCGGCCTCTGCCATGGTGAGCAGGCGCAGGTCGTCCACCAGGCGGGCGATGTGCAGGGTTTGGTCGTAGGCGACGGCGACATTGGCGCTGTCCAGGGGGAAAACGCCATCCAGCATGGCTTCCAGCCGCCCGCGCAGCACGCTCACCGGTGTGCGCAGCTCGTGGGCGACATCCGCCGCCATGCGCTGGCGCTGGGCTTCGCTGGTCGCCAGCTCGGCTGACATCGTGTTAAACGCGCGCGCAAGCGTGACCATTTCCCCCGGGCCGCTGACCGGGGCCTGCCGCCCCAGCGCTCCCCCGGAAAGATCGCGCACCGCATCGGTCAGGCTGCGCAGCGGGTGGGTGACGCCCCAGGCCAGGATCATGCCCACAACCACCGCTGCCAGGCCTGCCGCGAGCGCCGCCACCGCCAGCCCGCGCTGGGTCTGGGCCAGGAAGGCGGCTTCGGCCTCCCCCAGGGCCTGTGAGCCGGGGGTCTCCTGCGCCAGCAGCCCGATGACTGCTCCGTCCAGGGTCAGCGTGACGGCGTTCTCATGTGCGCCGGCGGAAAGCTGGTCACCGAGCAGGCTTCTGTCTGCCGCTTCCACAATCTGCCCGTCTGGGCTGGCCAGCACCAGCTGGGCGCCGCGCCCTGCAGCACCTCCGCTGCCGCCGCGGCCCTGGCCGCCGCTGCCACCGGCGCCCGTTCCCTGGCCGGGTTCCGGGATGGCCGCCAGTGCGCCAGCCCAGTCCCCGTGGGTGGCATAATACGCTTCCAGGGCGGCGGCCACTTCGCTGCCAAAGCGCTGGATGCTCTGGCCCTGGATATAACGGCGAAAGCTGGACTCCGTCGTGTTGCGCACGGAAAGCGCCACGATTCCGATAGCCAGCCAGGTCACCAGCAGCGAGATGAGGGCCAGCCGAAACCACAGAGTATTGATTCGTTTACGCATGGTCGGGCCGCATCCGGTAGCCTACGCCGTAGACCGTTTCAATATAGTCGGGATGGCGCGGGTCCGTTTCCAGCTTGGCGCGCAGGTTCTTGACGTGTACGTCAATCGTGCGCTCATAGGCCGCGAAGGCTTCACCCTGCACGTGATCCAGCAGTTCCATGCGGGTGAACACACGGCCCGGACGGCGGATCAGGACCTGGAGCAGGTCGAATTCGCTGGGGGTCACATCCACCCGCGCACCGTTAAGGGTCACAGTGTGGGTCTCCGCGTTGAGCTCCAGCGCGCCCACGCGCCAGATCGTTGGCTCGGAGGACAGGTCGCCATAGGCCCGGCGCAGCATGGCACGTACTTTGGCGACCAGCACGCGCGGGCTGAAGGGTTTGGTGATGTACTCGTCCGCGCCGATTTCCAGCCCGGCGATCTGATCGATATCGTCCACACGTGCTGTCAGGAAGATCAGGGGGACATCGCTGTCCCTGCGGATCAGGCGGGCGGCATCCCAGCCATCCAGCTCCGGCATCATCACATCCAGGATCATAAGATCGGGCTGCTCGCTGCGGAACACAGCCAGCGCATCACGCCCGTTTTTGACCGTGAACACCTGGTATCCGGCTTCTTTCAGGTAGGCGCGCACCGTGTCCAGGATGTGCTGCTCGTCATCGGCCACCAGAATTTTACGGCTCATGCGCTGCTTCCTCGTGTATGGGTAGTTTTACGCCTGGCGTCTGGTTGTGGCGGGCGGGGGCGGGAACCGGCTGCATAAAGAGCCGTCTGACCTGGCAGGCGATCCACTTCAGATGAAAGACCAGATGCAGCCCGATCAGGGCCGCGCCTGCCAGGGCGCTGTACAGATGCACGCTGCTCATTTGCGCCCGGCTCAGTCCCAGGATTTCATCGGCTTCACCGGTTTGTTCCACTGTGACGATCGCGCGTCCACCGCGGCTGCGCGTTCCGCCCGCGCTGTTGCCATGCGCATAACTATACTCCAACACCAGCCCGGAGGTCAGGGCCACCAGAAACAGGATCAGGAGCAGCGTATCCAGGGCCAGATTCACGCGGGGTTTTACCGCAAACATAAGATTCTCCTGTGTTGGCTGGCGGCGTTCCACCATAGCGCCAGAGTCACTGGCCCGCGACAATCGCGGGCGCGTCTGGCTCCCAACGGCGCAGATACGCGGTGAGCGCCTGGATATCGGCTTCGGTCAGGCGGCCTCCCCAGGCGGGCATGGATGTGCCTTGCACGCCCATCGCGATGATCTGCTGGACGGCCACGTCGGGCGTTTCCGCCAGGAACAGCTGGTTGTTCAGCGCCGGGGCGAGGGGCGAGCCAAAACCGTTCGTCCCATGACACTGGGCGCACAGCAGGCCAAAGAGCCATTGCCCGGTGGCGATGGTTTCCGGGCTCATGTCGAGCGGCGGGGTTTCCACCACGGGCATGGCCACACCGGCCGCTTCGATCTCCTCCCAGCGGCGGAGGAAGGTCACCAGATCGGTCACCTGCTCGTCACTCAAGGCGGCGTTCCAGGCGGCCATCAGCGTGCCGGGCACACCCTGCACGATGGTGCGGGTCATGGCCGTGTCATCCAGCCGCGCGCGGACTTCAGCGCTGTTCAGCGCCGGGGCCAGGGCTGTGCCTTCCCCATTGGCGCCGTGGCAGGCCGCGCAGTTCTCGGCGTAGAGCGTCAGCCCGGCCGCCAGTGTCTCGCCCCCTTCGAGCAGGTTGACCGTTTGCAGCATTTCCTCGCTGACTTCCACGATTTCAAGCATGGGGGGTGTAAGGCCAAGCTCCGCTACGCGCGTCTCTACCCGGCTCCAGTTACCATGCTGGATCAGGGTTACCAGGGCGGTGATCTGGGCGCTGGAAAGGATGCCGCCCTCCGCCACCCCATAGGCGGCCATCGCCGTATTGTAGCGCCCGCGTTCGATCACGTTCGCGAGATCCAGTCGATCCATCCCCTGGACGCCCGGGCTGGCCAGGGCGGGGTACGCGCCCAGCCCTGCGCCTGCTGCGCCGTGGCAGATGACGCAGTTTTCAGCGTAGAGATCCATGCCTTCCACGATCGCCTCCGCCTGGAGCCGCTGTGCCGCCTCAACCTGGCGAGTTGGCTCGCGCAGCGCCACAGTCCCCAGCACGACAATGATCAGGAGCGTAGCAAGGAAGCCCATCCATTGCATTTCACGTGTCATTGGTGCTGTCTCCTCAGGCGTACACGATGTCGGCGGGCGAAGGATGATCGCGGGTGATCGGCGTGCCAGTATCCACACTGATCTCGCCAGCAGTGATGGTGATGGCGAACCGGTCCAGCGGGCGCGGGGCAGGGGCGTTGATCACGTCGCCGTCCACCTCAAAACGGGAGGCGTGGCAGGGGCAGATGAATTCGCCCGCGGCCTGGTCCCAGGGGACGGCGCAGCCCAGGTGGGTGCATTTGCGGTAAAGCGCCAGCAGGCCGCCATCCGCCAGGCGAACAAGATAGAAGCGCCCCGCATTGACCGGAGTCACGCTGGCCGGCGGGAAGTTTTCCACGGGACCCAGCGCGAACACGCCACCGAATTCTCCTTCGACTACCTTGGGGGAAAGGAACTGGAGCGCCAGTCCGCTCGCCTGCACCAGCGCCAGCGCGCCCGCCGCGCCCCAGGCGATCTTGAGAAAGTCGCGGCGCGAGACCGCCTGATCAGAGGATGAAGCCGTTGTCATGCCAGCACCTCCCAGGGCCACATCAGGGCCATGCCTTCGCCGCGGAAGGCGACGCCAATAACCGTGAGTACGATGAAACTGACCACCAGCAGGGTGAATACACTCAGGCGGGCTTCACAGGCGGTGGCCCGGAACGCGCGCTTCACACCCGCGTAGTAGCCGATCAGCATGAGGAGCAGGATAGCCAGCGGCACCAGGCCGTTGCTGATCAGGGTGGGCAGGCTGGGGAGCCAGCCCGGCAGATCGACCCAGTATTCATCCAGCACAACCAGCAGCGGGGTCATGATCAGGGCCGTCACCGCACCGGTGAGCGCCATCCAGCGCCCCTTGCGGGAGCGGAACCAGATCCCCTCGGCATCCGTGTCAAAATTCAGGTACGGGATCGCCACCAGGCCAGCCAGGGCGAGGCCAGGTACCACGATCGCGCCGAATACCGGGTGAAAATGCAGCAGCAGTTCCTGCAGCCCCATGAAGTACCAGGCCGCCTTGGCCGGGTTGGGGCTGTGATCGGGGTTCGCGGCCGCCTCCAGCGGGGCATCGACCCAGGCCGCCCACAGCAGGATCAGGGCTGTCATGACCAGCGCGAAAACGAATTCACGGCCGACCAGATGGGGCAGGGTGGTAAGGCGTTCGTAGCGTTCAGGTCGCGGCTCGTCCACGCCGCGCGGGATACTCAGTGTGTCCTTGCGCACGCGCCAGATATGGAACGAGATAATGCCCATCATGGTGATGGGGATGATCGCGACATGCAGCCCGTAGAAATTGGTGAGTGTCGCCGCACTGACTTCCGGCCCGCCCAGCAGCAGGAGGCTCAGGCGGTCACCGATCACGGGGATGTAGCCCAGCAGGCTGGAGCCAACCGTCACCGCCCAGTAGGCGAGCTGATCCCAGGGCAGGAGGTAGCCGGTGAAGTTCGCCGCGACCACCAGCAGCAGCAGGCTTACCCCCAGGACCCAGTTGAACTCGCGCGGGGGGCGATAGCCGCCGGTGAAGAAGACGCGCAGCATGTGCAAAAAGGCCACGATCACCAGCAGGTTGCCGCTCCAGTGGTGCAGGTTGCGCACGAACTGCCCGAACCAGACCTCGGTTTGCAGCGCTAGCATATCGTTGTAGGCAGTTTCCGGGGTGGGGGTGTACACAAACATGAGCATGATGCCGGTGATGGCCAGCAGCATCACCAGCAGGATCGCCAGCCCGCCAAGCCCCCAGGTGTAGGTGAATTTGAGCGTGGGGCGGGCCACCTTGCTGGGGTGAATGTGAAGGATCAGGTTGTTCATCACAACCCGAATGCGACCGCGGTCATCTGCCGGGGGGAATTCATCCCGCTGGATGGACTCGCGGACACGCTTCGGCAGGCTTTCAGGGCGCGGATCCTGGACGCTCAGGGTGGTAGGGTCTTCGGCCATGGTATGTTTAGCGCCCTCCGCGATACTGGCGGCCATTGGCGCTCTGACCGCTGGCAGCGCTGCCCCAGAGCAGCGCGCCCTGTGCGTCACGGAAGTACAGCGTGCCGGTGCCGTCGTTGAAGGTGATTTGCCCGGCCTGGAACACGTCACCCGCCCAGAAGCCCATGATGGTGATTGATTCCGGAATGACGAAGACGTAACCCTGCTGGGTCCAGAAATCGGTGAGACCCAGTTCTACCCGAACCCGGTCACCAGAGGTGGTCTGCATGCCGATCGCCAGTGGCTCCACGGCGGTGACGTTGCCGGTCAGGGTCTGCCATTGCGCAGCGGGGATGCCGGTCTGCGCGGCCGCGCCATTGGCCGGGCTGGCCTGCTGGCCCCAGCCACCGTTGCCCTGATTGCCCTGCCCGGCGGCACCCTGCTGGCCCTGAGTGGCAGTCGCAGCCTGGGTGCCATGCTGTCCGGCGGCGCCCTGGCCCGCTGTCGCCTGCCCGGCAGCTCCGGCGCGGCCGGGGCCTCCCCACAGCGGGCGTCCGTTGGGGTCAAGGAGCATCAGACGCTCACCAGTGCCGGTCTTGCGGATTTCCCCCGCCCGAAACTGCGCCCCTTCCCAGAAGCCGATCACATCGACTGTATCGCCGATGGCAAAGGCGATATTCTGCTCGGCGGTGAACTGCGGCTGGCCGAGCTGCAGAGTCAGGATTTCACTGTCCTGCGTGGTGATGGTCAGATTCGCGCCCTGCATCCCGGTCACCGTGCCGCTGAGTGTGACCCAGGCATCCGGCGCAACCTGGACTTCACCCTGGCCGGCGTTGCCATTCCCCTGCGTGCCGCCTGACCACAGCGGCAGTCCTTCGGCGGTGCGCAGCGCCAGCTCCTGGCCGGCCGCGGTGGTCACCATCCCGGCGTGAATCTGCTGGCCGTTGTCAAAGCCGCTGATGCTCACACTGTCACCCACCGTCAGCGTTACCGGTTGGGCCTGCCAGTACATGGCCGGGCCAAGCTCGACATACTGCTCGCTGCCGTCGGCCATGCGCAGGGTGAAGCCCGCTTCATCGAGGCTCAGGATCGTGCCGCTGTCAGCCCAGGGTTGGCCCACCATGCCCAGCGCCGCACTGGTATTCAGCGGACCGGCCCCGTCTCCGGTGAGGCCGGTCTGCCCGGTGTGACTCTGAGTCTGGGTGCGCTGCACAGCGTCGCTGGTGGCAGCGGGGGTGGTGGGCGTGGCGGCCTGCGCCTCTGGCGCGGCGCCGGGGGCGGTGTCCTGCGCCTCACTGGCCAGCACATCAGCCTGGTCTGTCATCAGCGACTCGGCTGCCAGCGGTTCGACAGAGGGGGGGCGTACAGCGTCAATCAGGCCGATACCCGCAGCACCAACTACGGTCAGTGTCAACAGGGCGATTAGTAATTTGGGGATCATTCGCGTTCTCCATGCACAAGGCTCTCAAGTACCCGGAATGCCTCCATGATGCCGGGGACTTGTGAAGAACTGATGAAGGCGCTGTGTGTATAATGTGTGGAATTTGCGGCGTGAAGACGCGATCTTCGCCCTGCCTGAGGGCAGACTCGCCCTTGACCGGTTTCCGGCAGGCGGCTATAATGCGTGTCAGTTCGGGGTGTGGCGCAGTTTGGCTAGCGTGCTTGCATGGGGTGCAAGAGGTCCCCGGTTCAAATCCGGGCACCCCGACTGTACTCCCCCTTTCAACCCTGTGACCCCAGGGTGGGGGGAATAGCACTACGGCGACCGTCCTATACGGTTGTGGGGCAATACCCAGCAGGTTGATTCAAGCCTTCTGTCATTTGAGCAGAAGGCTTTTCTTTTGTCTCTGTGCGACCGCGAGAGGCTTATCAGTGCGGGGTGGCCGCGGAGAGGACCAGGTCGTGGAGCGCCAGCGTCCCCGGCGTGTCCACCTGGAACAGGCGGAAGGCGGGCGCGGACGCGTCACGCTCGATGGTGGCGCAGTTGCCGTAGACGGTCACGTCGCCGGTGATGTAGGGCAGGCCGTTGTTGCCGTAGTAGCCAGCCGCGTTGTCCACGGCGGTGAGGGTGTAGGTGCTGCCCGGCGCGAGGGCCACCGACGCCCCGCCCGGCGTGCCATTGGCGGCCCCCAGCGCGGCGAGCAGCCCCGCCACGTCACCCGCCGCGACGGTGTAGTCGCCGGAAAGGGGTGGATTGGGCGGGATACAACCGCTGGCATTTTCATCAACCACGGTAAAGGCCAGGCTCTGCGGTATCCCAGCATTCCCCTGTCCATCCAGTTCAGGGTAGGGTGTGACAGTGAGCGTATAGCTTCCTGCAGGTGGAACGGGAATGGTGAAAGGGGCAGTATTGCCAAGCGTTTGTTGGCCGTTCAGGTCGAAGATGGCACTGTTCACAAGGTCCGTTGTATCGACACCAATTCCAGGATTGGCAGGGAGAGCAGCGACATTCAGAATAGCGCCATCCGTCAAAGTAGTTGCCTCAGCAACGCCATCCAAATCAACGACCATAAAGCCAAGGACAGACGGTGCATTCAGGATGTTGACAACTTCGCACAACTGCGAGCCGTCCGTGCAGTCGTCAATATCTTTATAGAACACAGAGCCGGGAGTAGACTGATCGATGAACAACTCTGTAGTGTATGATGGCCCCAAAATGACGGCGACAAATACAATGTTGTTGTCCAACATGCGAAAACCTATGCCTTCTTCGGCATAGATCATTGAACGATCGCCATGATAATCAATAATCCGATCCGGGTATCCATAAGTCTCGATAACGGTGTTCACATCCACATTAGCCAAAGGGATATCGATCGCCGAAACCGGACCACCTGTGGCGGTATATAATGCAATCGGAATGTCACCATTCAAGCTTGGATTGTTTGAACCACTGATTATTGAGTAGCTCGTTAAATCACCTTGTGTCCCCATTAATCTACTACTATATGACATACTGTTGGCTAACAGAAATTGCAGCAGTTCGGCTTCTGTTGTTTTATCAACTTCCATCCCCATCCAACAGGCACTGCTGCACCCTTCATAGGAAAGCAGGTCGCGCAATGGCGTCTGTCCCTGCGCGAAAATCGTGCCTCTCCACAGAATGGATAACACCGCCACACAAATCCCAATCCATAGCTTCAGGCGCCCCATGCTTTTCATCAGCCTTCCCTCGCAATATCGTAGAACTTCCAAAATGGGCAGATCGTGCCATGCTGAGCAGCGGGCCAGAGAATCAGAGGGTTGACATTGGTTGCCTGACCATACAGATCGGGACGGCTAATACCACTATCATATGATGTAAAGTACCATTCTACTATGATGACCCCCAAAAACTAGA